>JACCDH011516415.1_pt1 | contig 29370 bp, 22 predicted proteins | sample 7442481 | NCBI WGS metagenome assembly JACCDH01 (sample SAMN15323433, study PRJNA562643) | freshwater metagenome | isolation source: river surface water | place: USA:Blue River Watershed | collected 2017-08-15 | reverse complement strand
TGGGTGATGTAGCTCCATTGCTCCACAAATAAGAAGAATTGGATGCGGTGGCATTTAAAACAACTTGACTTCCGGGGCACAAACCACGATCATTGCCCAGCTCGATGGTCGGGGCGGTCAAGTAGCTAATGTTGATGTTATCGCTGGCTGTTCCGCATTGGTTGGTGGCATAAGCGACATAGTTACCCGCCAATACAGCTTGAATACTTCTGGTAATCGCTCCAGTGCTCCATTGATAACTGGTAGCGCCGCTATCTGCGGTCAAGGTGACTGCTGCATTCTGACAAATTTGCAAGTCCGGTCCCAAATTCACAACGGGTGGAGACAACACATTGACGACAACGGTATCGCGAGAGACACCGCAACTGTTGGTCACCGCCACCCAATAGGTTCCGGCTTGATTCACGGACAAAGTAGCCGTGGTAGCGCCTGTGCTCCACAAGTAAGTTGAGGCCGTATTGGTCGCATTCAAAGTTTGGCTATTTCCAGCACACAATGTAATGTCGTTGCCCAAGTTCACCAATGGCAATGCTTTGATGGTGAAATTCGTTCCGTTGTCGGTTCCAATGGTGGGTGGATTGGTTCCAATCACCCGCAGACGATACTGATTTGAAGTGTAGTAACGATCAGGCATGGTCACCGCAATCGGCGCAGGTGTTGTTGAGCTGATGGACCCAATGTTCACCAAAGATCCATTGAAAGTTCCCACCGAATCGCTCAACTGAACGATGAATTGATTGCCTGCATTGAAGGTGGTTGACTTGGTAAAATTGACATTGAAAGTCTGACCGGGACAGAAGTTGTTTCCTGCAATAGCGCTGGTGACAATACCATTGGGGTTGGCGATGGTGAAGAAGTTATCGCTCTTGTCCACTTCCAAGCCGCTCATCGTGGTGGCCCTTACTTTACAAGTGGTCGAAGGCGTTGCCGCGATATTCCAATTGTACGTGACAGGCGTATTGGGGACATCATTCAACAAGGTGGTCCAAGTTGCTTCGTTGTCTGTGGTGTACTCTACTTTCAAATGTTCGTCGTTGTTCAACGTCGACCATTTGATTTGTTGGGTCGTTCCATTGCCCCAAATCTCACCACCGTTGGGCTTGATGACTTTGACGTATTGATCCAAATAATTGTACATTGAGTAGCCATCATAAGGTCCACCATAATACTTGGTTGGATTGACTGTTGGTACACCAGTTACGCTAAAAGTCAAATTGCTTTGATCGACATATATACCCGATCCAGAAGGATCACTGATGCGCACCACAGCCTGATTGGATGAGGTCAATGGACAAACCCAGTTGGCGTATTTGTTGGCACCGGGGAAGGTGCCAATCACGTTCCAAGTTGTGCCATTGTCAATGCTATAATCCAATTGGATATTGGCCAATCCATCAGAATTCCATTCGATGTACTGCCCTGTGCCTTTTCCAAAACTCTCGCCCCCATTGGGATAGAGCAATTGCACAAAACCATTAGGGATGATAAATGCCTCATCACTGATGTCCACCAAATTGCTGTACATATCCTTGATGCGCACGCGGCAAATGTTGGAGGGTGTAGAAGGAACGGTCCATGCATAGCTCAATTGCGATGCAGGAATATTGGAAGCGATGTTGGTCCAAGTAGCACCATCGTTGATGGTGTATTCTATGGTGATATAATCAACATTGTTGTAGTTCCACGTAATGTTCTGTGTAGAGGCCGACATCCAAATTTCTGCCCCGTTGGGTGAAGTGACATGCACCGAATCCATCCGGTTGTTGTGCATCGAATATCCATCATACGGTCCACCGTAATACTTGGTTGGATTGACGGTTGGAATGGTATTCAAAGACAACGCCGCATCTGACACATCATTCAACGCAGGCACCAAATCATCGGAGATACGAATGATACAATTGGCAGCATTGGTGGGAGTTACCCAATTGGCGTAGCGGTTGGTAGCAGGGGCTGTCCCGATGCTGATCCAAGTGGTTCCATTGTCGGTGGAATATTCCAATTTCACGGTGGCTACACCTGTAAAATCCCACTCGATGTATTGTCCTGTTCCCTTGCCAAAAGTTTCTCCACCGTTGGGGTAGGTCACTTGCACAAAAGAGTTGGAAATGGCAAAAACAGCATTGCTGATATCCGCCAAAGGATTGTCCACGCCCACCACTTTGATCAAGCAGTTGGTGCTGGGCGCGTTGGCGACAGACCATGCATAGGTCTTGGAAGATGCAGCAATGTTCGAAGCGATGCTGGTCCAAGTTTGTCCATTGTTGGTAGAGTAAAAAAGGCTGACCAAATTGACATCTTGATAATCCCAAGTGATATTGTAAGTTGCATAAGGATACAACACCTCAGCACCATTGGGGGCAGTTACAGTTACTGCATCAGGTAATGTGGAAGACATGTCATAACCATCAAAGGGCCCACCATAATACTTGGTAGGATTGACGGTTGGGACAGCAACAATCGAGGTTACTGCATTGGAAACATCATTGAGCAAAACATTTTCGCTGTTGCTGGCGCGCAGCAACAATTGGCTAGATAGACTAGAGGGCACCACCCAATTGGCGTAGCCGTTGGTAGCAGGGAAAGTTCCGATACTGGTCCAATTGGTACCATTGTCCAAAGAGTAATGCAGATTGACATTGGCTAAACCTGTAGACACCCATTCCACATATTGTCCAGAACCCGCCTTGTATTGCTCACCACCATTGGGGTAAACTAAGCTTATCGTGGGCGGAGGAATGGTGAAGACTGCGTTACTCTCGTCTTGTGTGTATTGCAAGGTGTTGGTAATCCTGACTTTGGCTTGGGTTGAAGCGATGGCAGGAACGGTCCAGGTATAGGTCAAAGCACTCGTGGCGTAGGAAGCTGAAATGGTATTCCAAGACAGCCCATTGTCCAGCGAGTATTCGATTTTGATATAATCGACATTGCTATAATTCCAGGATATGGTATGGGTAGAAGCCCCCTCCCAAACTTCCCCACCATTGGGCGAGGTCAGAGACAAGCTCTGCCCAAAGGAAAGGGAGGTCAGCATCACCAGCCCGCATCCCAGAAGGAATTGAAATAATTTTTTCATCGTGTTGATTGTATGAAAAAATTATTCAGCCGTGCGGGCTAATCTTGCTCCGACACCGGATCCGTTCTCAGTATATGGGTTGATCGTAATAAGTGTGCTGCTTTGCCAATTTAATACATCAGATAACCCATTACTTCCCAATTGTCCATTTCCATGAACGAGATAATCGAATGATGAACTATTTAAATGAACAACAGACTCATTTAACATTCCTCCCATATTCTTCATTCCGTAATAACCTGACCCAGATGCTGTTTTAGTCGATGTTCCACTATCCCCAAAACCTACATCTTGAGTTATGTTATAATTGCCTGACAATGAAGATTCTTTGTAAGGGCCAAGAGCTGCCTTTGAAAACTCCAGAACCGACATGGGTCTTAAACCAGTCCAATCAGCATAAGCAAAAACCCTATTGGTTCCAGGTAAGTTACATGCTCTATTTGGACTAGAGGCGAAATAGATTCCATTATTCGTAGTAATCGTTGTTGCAATTGGTAGTCCCAAATTGGCCTGTTGAGTTGGATTCAAACAATTTAAAAAATCTGCATATTGCTGCTCTGACATCTCAAATTTGAAAGCATAAAAAGGTTTAAATCCTGTTGGAAATTGAGGATAATCTATCACACCATCCGCATTGCTATCAAGACCAGCATCGCCCTTTATACGACAACTTCCTGAAGGTCCTGTATAAGCAATTGGAGGACTTAACCGGTCATTGATTACAGGGGAATTACTTCCTGGCGCTAAAATAGTTGCTGATGGTGGGTTACCACCTGAATTAGTATAATAATTTTTAAAAACATTAAAATCCCCCTGAGGGATGTAAACCATCTCAATAGCAAAAACTTTTACCTCAACTACCTCGGGATTGGATAGTCCCTCAGCACTATAATCCCATTGCAACTGCAGACCTTGTATATCCACATGTGCATTTCCATATTGAGACAGACTTACAAAAGCTCCCATTTGATCCGCAGGTACATTGATATTGTTGGGGGTACCTTGGCCATGGTCGTAACCTGTTGTTTTTATTTTACAGGGTTTCCATTCACCTGATACACTCTTGTATTTCATAAATACCCATGCTGCATCCCAATTGATACTGTCCTTCCAGGAATAGCCCCAATTCAAATCAAATTGTATCTGCGCAGTTTGATTAGCAGTGTTGATTCCTGTAGTGGTAACATTCTGAACCAACATGTAATTGATGTTTGACGAGTAATCCGAAAAACAATTTTGAGTTTGAACATCAATACTATTTGAAACGACTGTTTGCCCGTTCGCAGCACAATAAGCTTCACAGATATAGGTGTGTAAACCAGGATTTGGATCCTGAGGAATTAAATATGTTGCACTTGATGCACCAGATATTATTTGACCATCCTTTTTCCAAAAATACGTGTCAAAAACGTTGTAATTGACATACAAATTATTCTCAGGGCATAACCCCGTTATAAATGATGCGTTTTGAATAGAAAATGTTTGTAGACCAATACCATCCGATGTCTGTCCATTGACTACCTCTTCACATGTTAGTGCCGACCCTTGATTTACAATTTGAATGTCATCAAATGTCAAATAGTAATCACCTGATGTCCAAAAACAATCAAATTTTATATAAACATTCCCGGTTGGAGGTTGGAAATAATGTGTCTTGGCCAAACAAGTACCGGTTTGCGTTTCTTGAGAAACCGTTGCAAACGTTGTCCAAGGTCCTGTGGCTGTTGGTCCATATTGTACGTTAAAGTAACCCCATGGATTTGAAGGCCCATTAGGAGAGCTATAATTTGCTGTTTTGTATTTGTATGTCAAAACGACAATCCCCCCATTACTTAAACCCGGCAATACTGGAGAAATCATAGACCCAGAAGATCCTATGCTGTACATATTTCTTCGCATTGCGGCTGAACCACAAGTTGATGCGTTGGTTAATGTAGTTCGAGAAAAATTCCCTGTCCACCCCGTGGAATTGGCACTAAAGTCCCACATGGTGGGTATCAATTGCGCATGAGTTTTGTGCGCAAAAATTCCGAAAAATAAAAGAGTAATTAATATCAACTTTAACCCGTCGGGTAACCTACATATAAAATGTGATTTAGGATTTCGTAACGAAAGAAAAAATGCTGATTTCAAATGTCCTTCAGCTAGATGTAAATAAGGGTTCTTCATAGGTTTTAATAGGATATTGAACAGAAATGCAGTGCCCAAAGACCATTTTCAATTTCAGATAGTAGTTCTCTATTAATGAAATAAAATAATCTAATCAGCCGCAAAAGTCCACGAATATACAAAAAAATATAGCATTCTTACTCAATCATTGTGTTCCCTCTTCAGGCTAGAAATGCCAATGAGTGTTCCCTCATCACCACATCCCTTTTATGCGCATAATTTATAGGTTGCTTTGGTGCGAATTGATTTTTTGGCTACATTTTGATCAATTAAAAAGTAGCATGGAAAGACAACAGATTCAAAATGACCTGATTTCGCTCAGCTGCAGCTAACCACCCCGTCCAGACAGCGCTGTCGCTCGTCAGGACACCCCTCCTATCCACTTGGTGGCAGGAGGGGAAATCCTCTCCGGAGCTAGAAACAATTAGAGCGAGAAAGAGAAACAGAATGAAAATGAATATCCTTTTATCCTTATCCCTTCATCACCTTCACCCTCCAATCACAAACCGCTTCACATCTGCCTCAGAAATCTTGTCTCCGCCGAGGATGACCAAACGCTCGATGACGTTGCGCAACTCTCGAATGTTTCCTGTCCACGGTTGTTTTTGTAACAACTTTACGGCGGCCGGCTCCATCTTTTTCAATGGTCTTCCGTAATCCTCACACACCTTCTCCAAAAAATATTCGGTTAATAACGGAATGTCCTCTGCGCGCTCATTCAATGCGGGGACTTTTAATACAATCACACTCAATCGGTGATACAAATCTTCCCTGAATCTTCCTTCGGCGATTTCCTTTTTCAAATCCTTATTGGTGGCTGCTACCACACGCACATTGACCTTGATGTCCTTCGCCACCAACCCGCTGTATGCGCTGCTCCTGAAGAGCCCGCAACACTTTGGCTTGGGCCGTCAAGGCCATGTCGCCGATCTCATCCAAAAAGATGGTTCCTCCCTCCGCCAATTCAAATTTTCCAGGCTTGGTCTTGATGGCGCTGGTAAAGGCACCCTTCTCATGGCCAAACAATTCACTCTCGATCAACTCGCCCGGTATCGCGGCGCAATTGACCTCCACAAATGGCCCGACCTGCCTGCTGCTTTTTTCGTGCAGCTGTCTCGCCACCAACTCCTTTCCCGCTCCATTGGGTCCCAAAATCATCACACGCGCATCCGTTGGGGCCACGGTATCAATCATCCCCAGTATTTCTTGTATGGCTGGACTTTCACCCACAATATGGGTTCCCGTAATGCGCGCAACCTTCTTCTTCAACACCTTGGTCTCCCGCTCCATTTGACCACTTTGCGTAGCGTTGCGCACGGTGACCAAAACACGGTTCAAGTCCAAAGGCTTTTGTATAAAATCAAAGGCCCCCTTCTTGATGCTGTCCACAGCGGTATCAATGGTACCGTGTCCAGTAATCATCACGACGGGCATTTCATGGCCGTGCTCTTTAATCTGTTGTAGAAATTCCAAACCGTCCACTTTGGGCATTTTGATATCGGTGATAACCAAATCAAAAGTCTCCTGACTCAGCGCTTTTAATCCAGCTACTGCATCAGGAGACTCAATTACGGTGTGGCTTTCGTACTCTAAGATTTCTTTCAAAGCCATTCTGATGCTGGCTTCGTCATCTACCAAAAGTATTTTGGCCATATTGTATTATATTGCAATTACATTTCGAACGATTCCATGAACTTGGTGGTGAAGTTGCCCGCTCTGAATTGGGGATCCTTCATCAACTTCTGATGGAATGGGATGGTGGTTTTGATTCCTTCAATGATGTATTCATCCAAGGCGCGTTGCATCTTGGTAATGGCCTCCTCACGGGTTTGTGCCACTGTAATCAATTTGGAAATCATGCTGTCATAATTGGGAGGAATCACATATCCAGCATAAGCGTGGGTATCCAAACGCACACCATGTCCTCCAGGACTGTGGTAAGCGGTTATTTTACCAGGGCAAGGCGAAAAGTTCTTGAAAGGATCTTCTGCATTGATGCGGCACTGAATACTGTGCATTTTTGGATAATAATTGCGACCCGAAATCGGATCACCGGCTGCCAACTTGATTTGCTCTTTGACCAAATCATAATTGATGACCTCTTCAGTGATGGTGTGCTCTACTTGAATACGTGTATTCATTTCCATGAAATAGAAGTCGCGGTTTTTGTCCACCAAAAACTCTACGGTTCCAACACCCTCATATTGCACAGCCTCCGCCGCTTTGATGGCAGCTTGACCCATCTTCTCACGCAACTCGTCGGTCATGAAAGGAGATGGTGTTTCTTCCACCAACTTTTGGTGACGGCGTTGAATGGAACAGTCGCGTTCCGACAAGTGACAAGCTTTGCCATATTGGTCACCGGCAATTTGAATCTCGATGTGACGGGGCTCCTCCACAAATTTCTCCATGTAGATTCCGTCATTGCCAAAGGCAGCACCCGCCTCACGGCGAACCGCTTCCCAAGCGTCATCCAAATCCTCTGCTTTCTGCACCACACGCATTCCTTTTCCACCACCACCCGCAGTTGCTTTGAGCATCACAGGATATTTGATTTCCTTGGCAATTTTGTGCGCGTCTTCAAGGGATTCTAAAATTCCGTCAGAACCGGGAATACAAGGAACACCAGCGTTCTTCATGGTTTGCTTGGCAGAAGACTTGTCGCCCATGGCGTCGATCATCTCTGGAGAAGCTCCGATGAACTTGATTCCGTTCTCTTTGCACACCTTGGAAAAAGTTGCATTTTCTGACAAAAATCCATATCCAGGATGTATGGCATCGGCGTTGGTGATTTCCGCTGCAGCAATGATACTGGAGATTTTTAGGTAAGAATCCTTAGATGCGGGAGGACCGATACAAACGGCCTCATCCGCAAAACGAACGTGAAGGCTATCACGGTCCGCCGTTGAATAAACAGCAACCGTTGCGATACCCATTTCTTTGCAAGTACGAATTACACGCAAAGCAATTTCGCCACGGTTAGCGATTAAGATTTTTTTGAACATGCTTGAAAAGATTAAGCGGGTTCTACCAAGAACAAAGGTTGATCGTACTCGATTGGAGTAGAATCATTGACCAATACTTTCACAATCGTACCTGAAATTTCAGATTCGATTTCATTGAACAATTTCATGGCCTCGATGATGCAAACTTTATCACCGGGCTTGATGGATTGACCGACCTCAATAAATGGTGGTTTGTCTGGACCGGCAGAGCGGTAGAAAGTACCGATCATTGGGCTCTTGATTTCAACCAGTTTGGAGTCGTTGGCCGGAGCTGCTGCAGGGGCAGGAGCTGGAGCGGCAACGGGTACAGCTGCAGGAGCCACTGCAGGCATAGGCATGGCCACAGGTGCCATGGCACTCACCGTCATTGGAGCACCCATAACGGGTGTTTTGATGGTGATTTTAAAATCTTTTTGTTCGATCTCTACCTCACTCACTCCACTCTTGGATACGAACTTGATTAAGTCTTGAATTTCTTTGATATTCATTTTAATTTGATTTTATCGGTTCAAATATACTTTAATATTAGGAATCATAGGACCATTTTACCCAAACGGCACCCCAAGTAAAACCTCCACCAAAGGCGGCCAAAATAAGGTTGTCTCCTTTCTTTAATTTCTTTTCCCACTCCCACAAGCACAATGGAATGGTGCCTGAGGTGGTATTCCCATAACGTTCAATGTTGACCATCACTTTATCTGGACCCACACCCATGCGGCGTGCAGTAGCGTCAATGATGCGCAAGTTGGCCTGATGCGGAACCAAGTAGGCCACATCATCCGACGTTAATCCATTTTTCTCCATGATTTCGGCACTGACATCTGCCATGCTTACAACAGCGGCTTTGAATACGGGTTGACCATCTTGAAATACAAAATGTTCTTTGGCATCCACCGTAGCGTGAGAGGCTGGCTTCACAGATCCCCCTGCCTTCTGATGCAAATAGTGGCGACCATTACCGTCTGACTTCAAGATAAAATCCTTGATGCCTGTTTCGTCGACAGAGGGCTCTAACAAAACAGCGCCGCAGCCGTCACCAAAAAGAACACATGTAGTGCGATCAGTATAATCCACGATGGAGGACATCTTGTCTGCACCCACCACTACAATGCGCTTGTATTTTCCAGTTTCAATAAATTGAGAAGCTGTTGACAAAGCATACAAAAAGCCAGAACAAGCTGCATTGATATCAAAAGCCCAGCAATCGCGTGCTCCGATCTTATCACAAATGATGTTGGCTGTTGCTGGAAATTGATGATCCGCTGTAACCGTAGCACAAATCAACAAATCGATATCACTGGGTTGTAAATTCTTTTTGGCCAATAGTCCCTTTACTGCTTCAGCGCCCATGTCGCTGGTGCCCAATCCTTCTCCTTTGAGGATGTGGCGCTCTGAAATACCCGTTCTGGATTTGATCCACTCATCGTTGGTATCGACCATTTTCTCTAAATCCGCGTTGGTCAATAAATCTGGTGGGACATAACCCTGAATACCTGTAATGGCTGCCGTAATTTTCATTCCGTTCATTTAGCGTTAACAAAGATGAGCGAAGGTAAACACAAAAGCCCTGCGGACAGGGCTTAAACTTTTAATTTATTCACATGCGATTTTAAATCAAATCGCTCCCTGAAATTCTTACAAATAATGCAGATAAACCAAGAAAGCATATACAATTCCGGGGAGGACACCCAAAATCCAAAGCAACAAGGAAATCAATGTTTTCTCCAAATGTCCATTGGTCATTAGGAGCACAGCAATGGGAGGAATAAAGATACAAAGCAATACAATCAACCAATCTGGCGCCAATGGTGAAGCATGATTGTCAGCTACATTGGCCACATGAGTAGCAGGCTTGACAAGCATATTCCTTTGAAGCTTTGATTTTTTTGATTCTGCCACTCGGGTAATCCCATCGAAATGAGTTGGAGATTGGGTTGTTTTGAATAGAAGGCTGCTTGACTCGGCCAACGTAACTTGTTTCTGTGCAACGGTTTCTTCAGACAAAGTAACATTTTGCGCTGCATTGGATGGAATGGATGATGCGGGAAGAGTCATATCCTTTTTCTCCGATTCCATGGGATGATGCAAAATCACCGTTGATCCATTGGGATGGAATGCAGAGTGAAAATCAACATTCCAACCCTTACTGTACAGACACTTCTGCACCGAACAAGAATGGAAAAGGACCATTACAATTAAAAACCCTAGAAGTTGATTCAGTTTCATATTGGTTGATGAATATCTTAAATATTGAACAAGTCAAACACAAAAGCCCTGAAAAACAGGGCTTAATATTGTTGGTCCATCAAAAACGCTTAGGCGTTTTCTTTCTCCATCACCACTTTACCTTTGTAGTAAAGTTTTCCCTCATGCCAATGGGCATGGTGGAACAAGTGAGGTTGACCAGTAGTTGGGCAAGTTGCTACGTTAGGAGCTTCCAACTTGTAATGCGTGCGGCGCTTTGCTTGGCGCGTCTGCGAAATTCGGTGTTTGGGATGTGCCATCTTTTTCCGTTTTTATTCGTCATCTTCTTCCCAGTTGTCGTCATCCTCCAACTGATCCAAAGGGGTTTCCATTTGTAAATTCTTTAAAGCGATCCATTGTGTGTCCGAATCCTCCTCTGTGCGATAATCTTCCATTTTCTTCATGATGCTGGGATTGCATTCTCCTTCTTGGTGCGCTCTGCGCGCAGGGAGGGAGAGATGAACCAGCTCAAACAAGCGTTGGCGGATATCGATTTGGTGCTCTTGCGGACCATACATCCAGATATCATCATCTTGGTCTTCCGTGTGGTCGCCGTATTTGATGATCCAGTGGTCATTGCCTACGATTGCAATGGAAACAGGGTCTCCACAACGATCACAAGGCCAAGTCATTTCACCGTTTAAGGTTAACGTCATTTCCATCATATTGGACTTTTTATCCAACAAGACATCCACAACAAAACGACCATTGTCCACTTCTGAATGGTCAAACTCTTTAAAGAACGTTTCCTCAAGGATGAACTCAAAATGGTGTTCTCCCGGCTTTAATCCTACGAAAGGAATGACGAAGGGATGTTTAACACGCATCTTAAATTCTCATCAAGGGGTGCAAATATAGCAATATTCACACTTATCAACAAAAAAAAGAAAAAGTGCAGCATCCCTTCGATTTAAGGATTCGCCATTAGGCAACCGGCGACTCTTTTCCTCGTCATTCCAATGCCTTAATTCATTTTTTAAACCTATCGAAATTCATTGAATCGCAATTGGCTTCAATCGCTGCGTCTTTATCCGATTAGGATAATGTTCGTATTTATCGCATACCCTATTGGTTCTCTGAGCCCTGCCCTTTGTCAAAGCGCCCTTTTTCAAGACGTTGCCATTGACCAAGGTGTATTCTTCAATTACGCAAACATCATTCTGGGCAATGGAATTAGTTTCTACGATTTTGACAATGATGGTTGGGATGACCTCACATTGAGCCGACCCACATACGAGACCATCATATACAAAAACATCGAAGGCAGCTTTTTTCCCATCACACAAATTCCATCAGGACTCGATACCAAATCGGTACTGTGGTGCGATGTCAACAATGATGGATTGAATGACCTCATTACCTGCTCCAAAGATCAAGGACTAAAAATATTTAGAAATTTAGACAATGGAACTTTTGAAAACAACACGCAATTACTGAACTGGAGTTTCTTTGGTGATTACCAACTTTGGGGCGTATCCTGCAGCGATATCAATCATGACGGACTATTGGACATTTATGTCTGCAATTACAACCAAGTGCAGCAAAATCTCACGTTCATTAATTTGGGCAATTTTGTATTTGAATTGGATCAAAGTTACTTCACTCCGCAATTTACGAGACACTCTTTTCAAGGATCCTTTATCCCATTGAATGAGGATCAAGTTCCTGACCTTTATGTCATCAATGACTTTTATCAAGGCAATAATTTTTACCTGTCCAATGCATCAGGTGCCTATGAGGAACAATCACTGGAAAGAAACCTCTCCATTCCCTCCGATGCCATGAGTAATTCATGGGCAGATTTTGACCATGACGGTGACTGGGATTTGTATGTTACCAATCGATTTGAAGGAAATCGGTTAATGATAAATGATGGCAACGCCTACTTTACGGACGAGGCGAGTAATCGAAACTGCACCATCAACCGATGGTGTTGGTCCGGACTATGGATGGACTATGACAACAATGGTTGGGAAGATCTTTGGATAACAAATGAATCCATAGAGGATAATCTGAATGTCGGAAACCACCTGCTTAAAAATGACAATGGACTGTTTTCACCGCTCACATTGGAAGGGTTTGCGAACATCGATGGATATACCAGCGCCAAAGGTGATTTCAACCAAGATGGTTTATATGATATCGCCTATCAACCTGAATCGGGAAGCAATTTCAGATTATTAAAAAACATGGGGGAAAAGACCAATCACTACATTGGGATTACCCTTCATGGGGTATATTCCAACAAACAGGCCATTGGAAGTGTTGTACAATATTACCACCAGGGTGAGTTTGCGCAATTGCCCATACAAATCGGTGAGAACTATTTGAATCAAAATTCCCAACATTATATTCTTGGGATGGGATTGCACACCACCATGGACAGTCTCATTATCCATTGGCCAAGCGGATTAATTGAAAAACATTTCCAACTGACTGGTGATGAAAACCATGAATTCCATGAAGGTCAAACACTCCAATTGTACTCCGTACAAATGGTGGATTCCTGCCAAGCAAACAGCGGTTTCTGGGTTCAATTTCATGAAAGTTTTGAAATACAGCCCAACCATCCAGAAATACAATTGGTAGAAAACAATAAATTTTGGATACCGTCGAGCGGTGATTGGAATTTTTTACATGGTATATTTCCTACCCTTCTCACTCCTCTAACAATATCCATTCAGGAAAGCTATGCGCCCAGTACAAATGTAACCCATCCAACCTGTGAGGATAGTTTCGATGGGGAAATAGCATGGTATACGCCCGATGATGTTTGGACCAATTACTTGGATTCCTTGGGTGCGGGGGAATACATCGTTACACTAGAAAATGGGCAATGTACTTGGATAGATACCATTGTCCTTCATGTTCAAGAAACCTTGCATTTGGACAGCATCCATATTCAACCTGCAGCCTGTTCTACCCTCAATAATGGTGGCATCATCCCTTATTATAGTTCGAATGCTGAGAATGTGAGTTGGTACATAGGAGACACCTTGACCAATTTTCAACTTGAATCAGGAACGTATCCTCTGGTTATTATCTCACCATCGGGGTGTCAAATTCAAGAATGGGTTACCATTCCCAATGAGGTGGAACTACCAAATTTTTATTCCGATACTGCACACTTCTGTTCTGAAGAAAATCTGAACCTAGGAAGTTTTACAGAGCAATGGTTTATAGAAGAATGGACGCTTACCGAATGGGAAATCAATGCTACGGAAGACAGTGTTTCCTTGAACTACTTGCATCCCAATGGCTGCGTTGTAGAGCACGCCATGATGCTGGAATGGATCACCCCACCGAATCCCTCTGTTGATACATTGTCCGAGTCAGGAAGTGAATTTGTTCAATGGGAAGTTACTAATAACGATTCACTGTCATTTGATATCTATTGGGAAGATGGATCAACGGAATGGCAAAATCTATATCCATGCAATGATTCAACCTATTTTGTCCTAGAATACCAAGACATTTGTGCATGGACCTTTCCAGTGTACACCATTTGCCTTGAAACATCCATACCGCAATCATCTGAGGATTCCATGACTTGGACGTTTTGTTCTGGAAGCGTTTATGCTCAGCAACACTTCAACGAAGAAATATGGATTTACAATGCTTTGGGTCAAACCCTATTTTGGGGACTTGCCAAGAGCCACATCCCGCTGGAATTTTCAGCTCAACCGCGGTGGGTAAAAACACGTGATAAGATATATCCCATTCAGTGGTGCGCAGAAGACTGAGTTTCATTGTAATTTTGCCATCTTATGGTAGCAGATTTCAATGAAAAAATCAGAAAAGCCATCGCCGATGCGCTGATTGAGGACATTGGGGATGGTGATCACACCAGTTTAGCGACAATCCCTGCGGAACATATCGGCCAAGCTCGTTTGCTCATTAAGGAGGAGGGCATATTGGCGGGTATGGATGCTGCTCAGGAAGTGGTCAAGCAAGTGGATAGCCAACTCGTCTTTGAGCCTATGCTAAAAGATGGAACCGCAGTAAAAAAGGGTGACATCGCTTTTGTACTAAAAGGCAAAACACAACACATCACCATAGCCGAGCGGCTATTGTTAAACATCATGCAACGCATGAGTGGCATCGCTACCCATACCCACCGCATACAATCCAAAATCGCACATACTTCTTGTCGGTTATTGGACACCCGAAAGACCACTCCCAATTTTCGTGTCTTTGAAAAATGGGCGGTATCCATCGGCGGAGGGGAGAACCATCGATTTGGATTGTATGATATGATTCTTATCAAAGACAACCATGTCGACTTTGCAGGAGGGATGAAAAACGCCATTCAAAACACATTGGATTATTGTAACAAAAAACAACTGCAAATTCCCATTGAAATTGAAGCCAGAAATATGGAGGATGTCAAAATCATCGTAGAAAGCGGTGTGGCCTTCCGGATTTTATTGGATAATTTCACCCCAGAACAAATTCGAGAGGCCGTAAATTGGATTGATGGAAGAATATTAACTGAAGCTTCAGGAGGCATCAATGAGACCAATGTGGTGGACTATGCTGAGGCCGGTGTTGACTTCATTTCAATGGGTGCTTTGACCCATCAAATTCATTCACTTGATTTTAGTTTGAAATCATTTTAATATGAAATCGGAAAGAAAAGAACGTTATATACTTCGTGTCAGAAAAGCGCTTGAGCGGCGCTTAGACGGTGTCCTTTGGCCAGGCGTTCAGGGTCTTTCATTGTTGTTGGTGGGACGCTTTTTCATAGAAGCTCTCACTAAAGGCAGCATCACCACCCGTGCAGCGGCCATTTCGTTTCGTTTGTTCTTGGCTTTTTTTCCTGCCATCATTCTTTTGCTTTCCCTCATCCCATACATTCCCATTCCCAATTTCCAAAAGGAATTAATGGACAACATTCATCAGTTCTTTCCTGGTGACACTTTCTCATTGGTTGAGGATACGCTGAACGACTTGATCAACAAGAAATACAGCTCACTGATTTCGATCGGTTTCATTCTTGTGATCTACTACGCATCCAATAGCATCAACGCCATTCTTTTGGGATTTAAAGAAAGCTATCATTTCGAGGATCACACCCACCCCATTTTGCGCAGGGCATTGAGCATTGCCCTTATTTTTATTTTGGGTCTATTGTTAGCCGCTGCCATTACGCTCATTGTATTTAGCGAAACCATCATTGGCATCATAGGAGACAAAGATGTACTGGCCGACAAAGCCATAGTTTTCATGTTGGACATTGCCCGATGGGCCATCACCTTGATCATGGTTTATTCCGTCAATACAACACTTTACAATGTTGGAATGGGGGTTCGCAGAAGACGCAGCTGGCGCTTTTGGAATTCGGGAGCCATTTTGGCCACTTCATTGTTCATCGTCACTTCATTGGCCTTCGCTTATTTCATCAATAATTTTTCACAATTCAATAAACTGTACGGATCATTGGGAACCTTGATGGTCCTCTTGATTTGGATGAACCTCAATTGCATCATCCTCCTGGCCGGTTTTGATTTGAATGCCAGTATTCGAAAAGCATTAAGAACCACACATCAGTTAAAAGAAGAAAAGTTGAAAGAAGTAGCTGTTGTAATAAAAGAAGAAACTCCTCCAGCACCAGAACCGATTAAAAATACTTTTAAGTCTTAACTTTTCAGGGCTTCTTTTTTCAGCTCGGCAATGAAATTCAACGCCTCCAATGGCGTCATTTGATTGACATCCAATTGTGACACTTGTTGTTTGACTTTGTTCCAACGGGGATCTTCCATTTCAAAGATGGCCAATTGCGTTTGCTGAGACAAAGTTTGCGCTGTTTGCGCATAATCGCCACGTTGAGCCTCCAATTCTTTCAACAGAGCCGATGCCTTATTGGTCACTGCTGTAGGCATGCCTGCCAATTGAGCCACATGAATACCGAAACTGTGGTTGCTGCCTCCTGCGACCAATTTTCTCAGGAAAACAATTTGTCCATTGCCTTCTTTGACTGCGACATTAAAATTCTTGATGCGCGCAAAACGATGGGTCATTTCATTCAGCTCGTGATAATGTGTGGCAAACAAAGTTTTGGGATGATGTTGCGGATGTTCGTGAAGATACTCGGCAATGGCCCAAGCGATGCTGATGCCATCATAAGTGCTGGTTCCGCGACCAATCTCATCCATCAAGATCAAACTTCTACCGGTCATCTGATTCAAAATGCTCGCAGTTTCGTTCATCTCCACCATGAAAGTAGACTCTCCGCTGGAGAGATTGTCACTGGCACCCACTCGGGTAAAGACTTTATCCACAAGACCGATGGTGGCGGACTGCGCCGGAACAAAAGAACCCATTTGCGCCATCAATACAATCAATGCAGTCTGCCGCAATAGAGCCGATTTACCGCTCATGTTGGGCCCAGTAATCATCATGATTTGCTGATCCGTTGCATTTAATGACAAATCATTGGCAATGTAAGATTGACCTGTTGGAAGCAATCGCTCAATCACCGGATGACGTCCTTCTTTAATTTCTAGCACATCGCTGTCCTCGACCAAAGGACGAACATACTTATACTTCAGCGCATTGAAAGCAAAACAAGACAATACATCCGCTTGGGCAATCTTCATGGCATTGCTTTGGATGGCCGATAAATATTCCATCGCAGCATTCAAGATCTCTTGAAATAAACGCTGTTCAATACTCAATATCTTTTCTTCCGCGCCCAGAATTTTAGTCTCATACTCCTTCAATTCTTGGGTGATGTAACGCTCGGCTTGGGTCAAGGTTTGCTTTCTGATCCAATCTTGTGGCACCTTGTCTTTGTGGGTATTGCGCACCTCTAAATAATAGCCAAAGACATTGTTGAATGAAATTTTGAGAGAAGAAATGCCGGTTCGTTCTGTTTCTCGCTCTTCTATTTCCTTGAGTTTATCCTTACCCGAGGTCTGCAGTCCGCGCAACTCGTCCAATTCAGGATCTACACCAAAAGCAATGGTATATCCTTTTCCGATGGCATGCGGAGCATCTTCATGCAATTGCCTTTTGAGCAATTGATGAAACGCCGATAAATCTTCTAAATCGTTTCCTAAAAGGGCAATGTTTCCTTGTGCCGATTTCCATTCCAAAACTTGCTCCAAAGAGCGACACATTTGAACAAATTCTCGTGGAGTAATCTTTTGCACCGCAATGCGCGCGGCCAACCTTTCCCAATCCCCAACCTCTTTCAATTCAGAACGAAACTGTTCCAATTGATCACGGTCTTTGATCCATCCCTCCACGGCATCCAAGCGCGATTGAATGGCATTCAAATGACGCAGCGGCGTGCGCATCCAACGGCGAATCAAACGTGAACCCATCGGATTTTGGGTGTTGTCCAATATGTCAACAAGGGCGGTTCCGCCTTGATAAGGCGTGAACAACAACTCTAGGTTTCGAACTGTAAAAGCATCCAATCCCACCAACTGACCTTGATCGAGTGGGGTTATTTTTTGGATGTGCGCCAATTTATTATGCTCGGTATCGGACAAATATTGAAAAATGGCACCGGCCGCGCCAATCGCCACATCCAGACCATCCACCCCGAAACCCTTGAGGCTTTGGGTACCAAAATGTTTGTTCAGCTGGTCCTTTCCAAAATCCGTTGTAAAGGCCCAATCATCCATTCGGAAAACTGCTATTCCCTCGCCAAAATTGGATTTGAACCAAAGGTCTTTGTGCTTTTGATACAACACCTCTTTGGGCTGATAAACGCTGAGCAACTTGTGGATGAAATCCAATTGGCCTTGTGCCACTTCAAACAAACCCGTCGAGACATCGACAAAGGCGATACCCCACTCTTTTTTTCCTTCATGGATGGCAGCCAAGAAATGATGGTCCTTGACGTCGATGGTTTTTTCATTGTAGGAAACACCTGGAGTGACCAATTCGGTTACACCTCTTTTGACAATGCCCTTGACCATTTTGGGATCTTCCAACTGATCGCATATCGCCACGCGATGTCCCGCTTTCACCAATTTGGGCAAATACGCATCCAGTGAATGGTGAGGAAAACCAGCCAAGTCGACATAAGCTGCTGCACCATTTTTTCTTTTGGTTAGCACGATGCCCAATACTTGAGCTGCTCGTACGGCATCCTCCCCAAAGGTTTCATAAAAGTCTCCTACCCTGAACAACAAAACGGCATCAGGATACTTGGCCTTGATGGCATTGTATTGTTTCATGAGCGGGGTTTCCGCTATTTTATCCGAAGCTGCACTCATCCCTACAAAAATAGGCTCTACCCACGTAAATGACTACAGAATAGGTTCGTTTTTTCTGCGCCACCACCAAAAAGGAAAATACACCAGCGCATAGGAAATGGCGCCTATCAACTCCAACTCCAAAAGGTAATAAGGCCAATCGTGCAGAAGATCCAAGAAGGAACCTCCTGTTGGTTTTTGTCTTAAATAACCATAATTCCCGTCTACCAACAAGTTGATGATGATGGCCAAAACAAAATACAACTGACTCCAAGCAGCTGCCCTTAACCATGCTCCTTTTTGGGGCTTCAAGTCCATACCCAAAGCCAGATAAAGCACACTCCAAACCAAACCCGTATGTCCAATCATGAAGGTGATGTAGGTCAGGTGAGGAAACGGCTGATGAATATCGGGAGTAATGATTCCGTGAATACTTCCTGCCATCACCCAGAAAAAAGCGAGTTCCGCAGCACGTTGTCTTTTAAACCAAAGTGCGTAAGCCGTTAGAAATACTGCCCAGTTGCACAATTCCATGGGTAAGTCATATTGGATGGACCAATATCCTGAATACAAACGATATCCTTGGTAGGCAAACCAATTCAGTACCAACATGCCTCCCAAAACTTTTCCCAAGGTGTTTCTATCTTCCAACGATCGCGCTTTTGCCCAGCGCACGGAAACGATGGGCAGCAGGACGGTCAATAAAATAATTACGCCATGTTCAGCGCCCCAGAAAGTAAATTGATAGGTATTCATCGGTAAGGAGATTTGCCTTTTTCAGCGTCCAACATGGACAGATAACTTTGATAACGACTCTCAGCTATTCTTCCTTCTTGCAAAGCCAACTTCACGGCGCAACCGGGCTCTTCCAAATGTTTGCAAGTATTGAATTTGCACTCAGGTAGCAATGCAAACATTTCTTTAAAATACAATGGAATGTCTTCAGCATTCAAGTCCACCAATCCAAAACCTTTGATACCTGGAGTGTCAATGATCCAACCTCCCTGCACCGTTGGAAAGACTTCAGCAAATGTCGTGGTATGCTGTCCCTTCTCGCTCCAATCCGATATATCGCCGATGCGCAGTTCACGGGTAGGAACAAAATATTGAATCAAAGATGATTTGCCCACTCCACTGTTGCCTGAGAACAGAACCACTTTGTCCTTCATCATTTCAGTCAACTCATCCATCCCCATTTTGGTCTCAAGGGAGGTCATCAATGTCGTATAGCCTGCATCTTCATACAAGCCTATCCAATCTGCCACCTCGTCCAATTCTTGTTCATTGTATTGGTCCATCTTGTGGAACAATAAGACAACGGGGATATCATAGGCTTCTGCGCTGACCAAAAAACGATCGACAAAACCTTTGGTGGTTGCTGGTTTGGAAATGGTAACGACCAAAAATGCAGTATCAATATTGGCGGCAACAATCTGCGCCTCTTTGGAAAGGTTGACCGATTTTCGGATGATGTAATTTTTTCTCGGAAGAATCTCATTGATACTGGCTACACCCTCCTCATCGGTTTCCGATGGTGAAATCACCACAAAATCTCCGGCAGCTACTGGGTTGGTGGTCTGCAGACCTTTGGTCCTCAGTTTACCCCTTACACGACACTTATAAAATTGGCCGTCGTCTCCTATAACGTCGTACCAGTGACCGGTGGATTTGAGGACACGAGCATTCATGCTCCCTGCACCATGACGTTGAGGTCTTCTAATTTTTTACGAATCAATTGCAAACGCTCCACTACCACTTGTCTGCTATCAGCATTTTCCTTGGTCTTGAGTACTTTCTTAGCTCCTTCCAAGGTATATCCCTTTTCTCTGACCAAATGATGAATTTGGGTAAACAATTCCATGTCTTTCTTGGAGTACATTCTATTGCCCCTGGTATTTTTTCTGGGCTGCAATTGTGGAAATTCTTTTTCCCAAAAACGCAATAATGAGGCGTTGACTTGAAACATCTCTGCCACTTCTCCGATGGAGAAATAAATTTTTTCTATGGTTGTGTGTCTGTTCAGCATTAGTCGAAAGATTGTCCAGATTGTGAAGCCCTTTCTAGCAAAGCTGCATATTGATCAGGCGACAAATCATTGTAAAAATAATAAGCGGGATTCACTTTTTGACCATTCTTGATAACTTCATAGTGCAAGTGGGGACCAGATGACACCCCTGTATTGCCCACGTAGCCTATGATTTGACCTCTTTTCACCTTGGTTCCCGGGCGCACCGCCATGCGGCTCATATGTGCATAAAGTGTTTGGTATCCAAAGCCATGATCGATCACAATGTGCAATCCGTAACCACTTCCCCCATCTGGACTTTTGACCACTCCATCGCCCGTTGCATAAATCTCCGTTCCTATTGGGGCGGTAAAATCCAACCCCGTGTGCATCCGCGCCACACGATAAATGGGATGAATGCGATAACCAAAGCCTGAAGCCATTCGCTTCAAATCTTTGTTGTCCACAGGCTGAATGGCGGGAAGACCAGCCAAGAATTGATCCTGTTTCTTGGCCAGCTTCATGATCTCCTGGTAGGATTTGCTTTGCTGAATCAAATTTTGTTGAATGGCCATTAAACGGTTTTGGGTCTCTATGATGCCCTCTTCCGAGCTGTATTTGGCCATTTCCTTGTACCGGTTACCACCGACATATTTGTGATCAATGGGGGCTGCACCAAAAATGGTCCGGTAAATTTCATTGTCGCGCTTTTGTAAAACATCCACATACAAATCCAAAGAATCCATTTGCTCACGCATGCCCCTGATTTGGGCATCCATGTATTTCAATTCTTTTTGAAGGCGACTTGTTTCAGGGTCTTTAAAAAAGGAAGCATAAAGGATTACCCCCAAGCCGCCAATGACGAGACCGACAATGAGGTACTTCAAAACCAACCATACATAATCCCGCACAGTATAACTGATCTGCTCAAAATTGAGTGTCGTGGGGTTGAATATGTATTTGAACTTGGCCAATTTCTCGTTCCGCTGTATTCTGACAAATTTAGGAAAATCAAGGCAATTTGAGATTAGTTTTGTGTCCCATCAATAGGCATTATGACTTCACAAGAGATTAGAAAACAATTTTTGGATTTTTTCGCGCAGCAAAAACATCAAATCGTTCCCTCTGCACCCATGGTCATCAAAGGTGATCCAACCTTGATGTTTACCAATGCAGGGATGAATCCTTTCAAGGATATTTTCTTAGGAAACGCCCCCGTTGTGCACCCTAGGATTGCCAACACGCAGAAATGTTTGCGGGTCAGCGGAAAACACAATGACTTGGAAGAGGTAGGTGTGGACACCTATCACCACACGATGTTCGAGATGCTCGGCAACTGGAGTTTTGGAGACTATTTTAAGGAGGAAGCCATAGGTTGGGCTTGGTCGTTGCTAACGGATGTGTACAAAATCCCAAAAGATCAATTGTACGTTACGGTCTTTGAAGGAGATGCTACAGAGAATTTGGCGTTTGATCAAGAGAGTTATGACATCTGGAAAAAATACATTGCCGAAGACCGCATATTAAAGGGAAATAAAAAAGACAACTTCTGGGAAATGGGTGCCATGGGGCCCTGTGGCCCTTGCTCAGAAATACATGCCGATATCCGATCCGTTGAAGATCGCCAAAAAGTAGACGGTAGAACTTTGGTCAACAATGATCACCCACAAGTGATTGAAATATGGAACAACGTTTTCATGCAATTCAATCGCAAAGCGGATGGCAGCTTAGAAGCATTGCCCAACAAGCATGTCGACACAGGAATGGGGTTTGAGCGTTTGTGTATGGTATTGCAAGGAAAACAATCCAACTACGATACCGATGTATTTACTCCGTTGATTCAAAAAATTGAACAAATCAGCGGATTGTCTTATACAGCAACCGCAGAAAAGAAAGATGTTGCCATGCGCGTGATTGCCGACCACGTCCGTGCAGTCTCATTTGCTATCGCCGATGGTCAATTGCCATCTAGCTCTGGAGCAGGGTATGTTATCCGCAGAATTTTACGACGTGCTGTACGATACGGTTACAGCTTCTTGCAGTTCAAGTCAGCCTTTATTCATCAAGTTTTTGAAGTATTGGAAAAACAAATGGGAGTTGCCTTCCCTGAACTGTCCAAAAACAAAACATTGATTCAATCGGTTATCCGAGAAGAAGAAGAAAGCTTTTTGCGCACACTAGAAAAGGGTATTGAACTATTGGACAACGTGATTCAAAAAACAACGGGAACTGAAATATCAGGTGCAATCGCCTTTGAACTATATGACACCTTTGGATTCCCCATTGACCTTACCCAATTGATTGCAAGCGAAAACGGAAAGACCATCAACCAAAACGAATTTGAGGAACAGCTCCAAGCGCAGAAAGAGAGAAGTCGTGCTGCGACCAAATTGGAAACCGATGATTGGGTGATATTGGCAGAAGGGGATACCGCATTTGTTGGATATGATGAAATGGAAGTCGAGACAAAATTGCTTCGGTACCGCCGAATCAAGTCCAAGGGAAAAGAAATGTACCAATTGGTTTTAAATACAACACCATTTTATGCAGAGGGTGGAGGACAGGTTGGTGACAATGGCGTATTGTATTTTGGAGAAGACCGCATTGCTGTTGTAGATGTCAAAAAAGAAAATGGATTGATTGTCCATTTTACAGAGGAACTACCGACCGCGCCCGAGAAAAACGTTTTAGCTAAAGTGGATTCCAACTGGAGAAGAGATACTACCGCACACCATAGTGCAACCCATTTATTGCATGAAGCTTTGCGTTCGGTATTGGGAACCCATGTAGAACAAAAAGGGTCATTGGTTAATCCCCATTATCTGAGATTTGATTTCTCGCACTATGCAAAGGTGGGTGAAGAAGAGTTGAATCGAATTGAAAACATGGTGAACGATCACATTCAAGCCAACCATCCATTGATTGAAAATCGCTCAGCTTCGATAGAAGAGGCAAAGCAGAGCGGAGCCATGATGTTGTTCGGCGAGAAATATGGGGACAAAGTGCGGATGATTCAGTTTGGCAGTAGCGTAGAATTGTGCGGCGGAACGCATGTTTCCAGCACAGGGCAATTGAAGCGATTTAAGCTTCAATCAGAAGGTGCTGTAGCGGCAGGGATTCGTAGAATTGAAGCCATTGCTGGAGATGTGGCGGATGCCTTTATACTTTCAGAACTGGAAGAATTGGAACAGGTACGCGTTGCATTAAAAAACAAAGACGCGGTTAAAGCCATCAAGGATTTACAGCAAAAAATGAGTGAGCTTCAAAAGCAGGTTGAGGAAATGCAACGTGCCCAAGCCCAACAGGTGAAGCAAGTTTGGAAAGGACAAATCACCACTCACAATGGAAGAAATTTGCTCTTTGTCGAAACCGATTTGGACGCCGCCTCCATCAAGGATATTTGCTTTCAACTAAAATCAGAATACCCCCAATTTGGTGCGCTCATCACGAGCAACACCAATGGAAAACCAATGATAACCATTGCCATCAGTGATGATGCCGTGCAAGACTGGAGTTGTCATGCAGGACAACTGATCAAGGAATGGGCAAAAGACATCAAAGGAGGGGGGGGAGGTCAACCCAATTTTGCCACCTGCGGAGGAACGGATGTTAGCGGATTGCCTGTAGTAATTGAAAAAGCAAAATTGCTATTTCAAGCCTAGGCAGCAGCGCTTTCGGCCGGATGGCTTTCTGCATGATACACAGGACCTTGGTATTCGATAGAATAGGAAAAAGCCAAGTGTAAAATGTAAAAAATATTGAAAACACAGGCCAAGACATAATCTGACCATTTGTTCTTTCCAAAGGCCTGGGCCAATTCCGTGCAGACTAAAAAAGCGAAATAAATGTTGTACACTGGAATCAACATGCGCAAGGCATGCGCATCCGGGCGACCCACCACGCGCATGGTAATGATGACATCGTAAATGGGAACAAAGGCAGCCCAATACGGCTGATTAGCTTTGCTAAAAAGGGCAACTTTTCCTAAAAAACCAACAGCGGATACAACAATAAAGGTCATGATAAAAGGAGCGAACTGCTTCCAGATATCACTCCAAGCGAGCAAGAATTCCATAGGTTTAAGGTTTTTGTGAGCAACGGCGCTCAATGAAAAGACGAAATGCAAAAAATTTGGTTGCCTAGGCTCGGCTATTGAGAGAAGTGGGGAGCATCATTCAGTTCATGAACATTTGTCGCAATTAACCTGAATAAAGTAAGCATAAAAACCAATGCACTGCATAAAGCAACAAGGGAAGCATTTCTGCTTCCCTTGTTGTTTGTTTAGGAAATCATGTTTCTCAAGTTGGTTAACCGTTGTCAATTCCAACACAAGTACTTTGGTGCGATTTGCTCTTCGCATTAAAAAGACGATGAAAAATAAAAAGGGTTGCCTCAGGGTTGATACAAAAGATTGCACCCCCTGGTTTCTGCATGGGAAAGGCGACCCAACACCTTGAATTGGCCATTGGGGGCAATCTCTCCCAAATCTTGCGTAGCAATAAAAGCACAACTGTCTACATTGGCCAAGTCCATGATGTGCAAACTTCCGCGTCCCTGCGTCTGCAATGGCCCCAAGGGATCTTGAATATCTCTTACCCAAACACGCATCCAGTCAGGCGATTGCAAGGCATCCAATTCAGCAGCATAAGCCTGGCTCATCAATTCGGTCATGCCATATTCACTGTGAATATCCACATTGGGCCATGCTTCAGACAAGCAATCATACACCTCTTGACGAATGGGCTCTCTGCCTCTCCCCTTCATTCCTCCTGTTTCCATGATGATTGTCTGGCTCATGCTTCCCGGGTATTGCTTGGCAAAATCCAATAATGCAAAGGTAACACCCCATAACATGACCTTTTTTCCATGGTTCAATGCCGATTGCCAACGCGCATATAGACCATCAAAGTCATCTAAAAAAAAAGCATCTGAACCACCACCGCTTGACTTGACCAAAAAATCCACCATATAAACCAATGAAGAATTTCCGCGTTCCAAATAAGAAGGCAACAAGGCCAACATTTCGTACTGCGCAGGATGCCCATAACGTTGAATAAAATGCGCCAAAAAGGCGCGCTCATATAACTTCAGGTCCACCACGTGATGCTTGGAAGTAACTTGACCAGTTGTGGCACTTGACTCAAAAGTCCTTACATAGGGGGCTTCTGAAGACAATACCTTATGGGTTTTGAAAAAAGAAATGGGCAAAAATGGAATATCCTGAATGGTCGAAACTTTCTGATCATTTACACCCAAGGCATTGACGAATGCCTGATATATGCTATTGTGATGGTACTGAAATCGAAACAACTCCAATGCGCTTTCCTCAAAATTTCCGGAAAGGGTATTTTCAAACAAGGAAGAAATAAATGTTTCGCGATTCACCCAGCAAAGTTACATCAACGATTGAATTGATTAACTTTGTGTTATGTCCAAAAAGTATTGGCTCCTCATCATCATCACTCCTTTATTTTTAGAGGGGTGCATGGATTTGGAATCATTCCCTAACGAACCGCAGATTGCCTTTAAAACCTTTAGCGTATCCGCTGATGGCAGTGGTGCAAAATTGATTTTTTCCTTTACAGATGGCGATGGCAATTTTGGATTGAATCAAGAAGATACTTCGGGCGTTTTTTCGGATTGCCAAACCCGCTACAATGTTTTTTGCGATTACTATGAAAAGCAAAATGGAACTTGGATAAAAGTGAGCCTAGATCCTTGTTTAGATCCCAACATTATTCCATTTTACTATCGAGCTCCTGTGGCTGTTCCTGAAGGACAATACAAGGCCCAAAAAGGGACAGTGACCTTAGACATTCAACCTGTATATTACTTACCCAGCAGTTTTGACACCTGTAAATTCAAGGTTCATGTCATTGACCGCAGTTTGAATCAAAGCAATGAGATTGAAACAGGAGAATTTTATAAACCTTGAAAATTCATAATTATGCATCAAACTCCTCCAAAAGGAGTAGACGTATGTCCATCGCTATTTCGTAGCTTAGATCAGTGATATTATCGACTCGTACATTCCTCCTATTCTTTGCGTTGATTGTCCTCATGGGCAGTCTACCTCAGTTTTCACTCGCAGGAAGTGAGCTCACTTTTTATTTCAAAAGCACAAAGCAGTCTTTTCCACAAGGAACTGTATTTTTATGGGAACAACATGGAGAGCCTGGTTTTAGCATTTTCCAAAAGAACAAACATCAATGCAGCAGCACTGCTCCTGAAAAGCTGAGCAATCAGGATCCAGCGCTATGGATAAAAATTCCTTTGCTGCCATTGGTTCAAGGCGGCTTGCAATATATCGTTGTTCCCAATAGTCACATCAATCGTATTCAAGGATATTATTTAAATCAATCGGACGAAATATTGGATAGCACAATGATCATGGGTGATCATATCGCCTTCTCCAATCGACCGGTGCACTATCCAGAGTTCATTTTTCCAATCGAAGAAAAAAAAGCAGCTGCCTATCTTCTGCTCTATTTGGACAAAAGAAATGAACCCTTCTTTACCTCAGTTCAGGTTCTAAATGATGAAGCGCTGAACAGCAGAAAAACAAGTTATTTTTTACTTTCTGGTATATTGCTTGGAATTTTGTTAGCGGCCTTCGTTATCAATATTTACATTGTCATCAATGCCAAAAACGTTCTGAATTATTTGTACAGTCTATTCCTTGGATTATGCATCATTTATACCCTTTCAGATTTTGGTTACATACATTGGATCATCAACTACAATTCAGATTGGATCATCGATATCGTGAGACCGTTATCCCTTTCCATTGCCTTTCCTATTTATTTGTTTTTCTTCATCAACACGATTTCATTTCAAGAACACTTTCCCAAATGGGCCATTCGCGTTCGTTTATATGGTTGGATTTGGTTGAGCTATGTTTTGGCAGCTTCATGCTTATCTCCTTTCCTTTATGACAACTCTTTCAAATATTACTCACTGGCCATTTCACTGCTCTTTCAACAAATCACATTGATAATTGTCATCGTCTGTTCTATACAAGTATTGCGAAAAAAAGATAGATATGCCCTCCCATTTTTGGTAGCATCCTCTCTTTTTATTCTAACCCATTTTCAATATTTGGCCCATCGATTTGGACATACTGATGATACGGTTGTTCAACAACACTTTGTCCCAATAATTTTGGGAATGGACTGTCTGATTATTGGTGGAATAGTGGCATTGCGATTCATTGACTTCATTCAAAAAAACAAACAACTCGAAATGACTTTATTAAACAAAGACATTGAGATCAATGAACGGATTGCAGGAATTCAGCTGAGAGAATTGTCAAGAATAAGCCAACTTTTGCACAATCATATCGGAATGGAATTAATTGGTCTAAAAAACAACCTTGAACAAAACAAAAACAAGATTCCCGATCATATTCATCAAATTCTTTTGGACCAAACAACAGGACTTATAGAGGATGTTCGAAATACCGCACATTTTCTCTCTCCACAGGTACTGAGAAAATTTGGTTTGGCGCATTGCATCCAGTTGTTCGTCAAAGAAATCTGTAAAACCAAACAAATCAAGCACTATGTTGAGATTACAGGAGCATGTAATGAAACTTCAACCAATATTCAATTGGTTGTTATGTTGGTCATCCAAGAATGTTTGAACAATACCATCAAACATGCGCAAGCTTCAGAAATTCAAGTGCAGTGCTTTGTTGAGAATCAACATCTCTATATTTCCTATCAAGACAATGGAGTAGGCATTGAAAGTAAGGAAAGTAAAGATGGGATTGGGTTGATGCAAATCACTGAGATGATCAATGTTTGTAGAGGACAAAGTAGCATTCAAAGTCTTCCAGGAGAAGGATTTCAATTGGAAGCTGAAATACCACTCGACGCATGAAGACAATTGGCATTATTGAAGACCACCCCATGATGATGCATGGCATCAAGAGTATGGTGCATCTCATTTGGAAAGAATGCACGGTTCAATTATTCAATGGATTTCCAAAACACGAACAAGAAGAATTGCATTTGGCGCAATGTGGATTGGTCATCGCCGACATCCATTTAAAAGATGAAAACATTCTGGATGATTTGCTTTTGTTGCAACTGCAACATCCCACAAAAAAAATCATTTTATTCACCAGCTCTCAACCGTGGGAATTGGGGCTGAAAAAAGAAACTTTCCCTTTTTGGGGATTTGTTCAAAAAAATGCAGATTTACATGAACTTACCAATTGCTTGACTTCCGCTGAGAAGAATAGTAAATTTATTCAAGAAGGTTTGGAATGGGAGAAAGTTATTTCGACTCCATCTTCCCATGTTGTTTTAACCAAGCGTGAGCAAGAAATTTTACATTATATCAAGGCTGGAAAAACGAGCCGTGAAATTGGTGAAATCTTATTTTTAAGTGAACTCACAGTGAAGTCTCATCGACAAAACATGATGAGAAAATTTGATGTGAAGAATGTCGTCGAGTTGCTGGACAAAACAAATACTCGAGCCTAACAAAAAACCCCATCTATCGATAGGGTATTTTGACTTGACCTAAACAAATTGGTACTCCTTACCTCACTACCAACATCCGTTGCGTTTCTTGTCTTGACCCTTGTTGGATTCTGATCTCATACAAGCCACTGCTCAATGTCTGATTAAAACGCCATTCGCGTTGTGCGTATTC
>JACCDH010853462.1_pt1 | contig 29393 bp, 29 predicted proteins | sample 7442481 | NCBI WGS metagenome assembly JACCDH01 (sample SAMN15323433, study PRJNA562643) | freshwater metagenome | isolation source: river surface water | place: USA:Blue River Watershed | collected 2017-08-15 | reverse complement strand
CAGTGTTTATTATATTTTGTCTAAAACAGGGTTGGCCTATACGGGTAATACCTTCATTGACGAAGAAGTGCTTGCCAAAGAAGGTATTACCAATTTAGATCAATATGCAGTTGTGCCAGGTGGCCAATTGTATCCAGACTTATTTGTAGATTAATCTTCGAATTTTTCGGGTCTCATTTGTGGGAACAAGAGTACATCTTGAATAGATGCTTGGTTGGTCATCATCATACACAAGCGATCAATCCCTATTCCAATGCCTGAGGTTGGAGGCATACCATATTCCAATGCCCTTAAGAAGTCATAATCAATAAACATGGCTTCATCGTCTCCTCTTTCCATTAATTTAACCTGCTCTTCAAAACGTTCGCGCTGGTCAATTGGATCGTTTAGCTCAGTGTATGCATTCGCCAATTCTTTCCCGTTCACCATTAACTCAAAACGTTCTACTAATCCAGGCTTGCTTCTGTGCTTCTTGGTAAGTGGACTCATTTCAACAGGGTAATCAATAATGAAAGTTGGTTGAACATAAGTATGCTCGCTGGTTGCCCCAAAAATTTCATCAATCAACTTTCCTTTACCAATGGTAGGCGGAACATCAATTTTTAATTGCTTGCACACCTCTCTTAAACCCGCTTCATCCATTTCACTTACATCAATACCAGTGTTCTCTTTAATGGCATCGTGGATACTGATTCTTTTAAATGGAGCTTTAAAGCTGACGATTTTATCACCCAGCTGCACATCAGTGGTTCCATGAATGGTTAATGCTATTTTTTCAAACAGTTGTTCGGTTACTTCCATCATCCAGATGTAGTCTTTATAAGCAGTATACCACTCCAAAACGGTAAACTCAGGATTATGGGTTCTGTCCATGCCCTCATTTCTAAAGTTGCGGCTGAACTCGTATACCCAATCAAATCCACCTACAATTAATCGCTTTAGGTATAACTCATTGGCAATTCTTAAATAAAAAGGAACATCCAATGCATTGTGATGGGTAATAAATGGACGAGCTGCAGCACCACCAGGTATTGCTTGCAAAACAGGGGTGTCTACTTCAATAGCTCCCTGTGCATTTAAATACTCCCTTATGGTATTGATGATTTTGGTACGTTTTACAAATGTGTCTTTTACATCTGGGTTGATGATTAAGTCGGCATAACGTTGACGGTAACGAAATTCTGGATCAGTTACTGCATCAAAAATATTTCCTTCCTCATCTCGCTTAACAACGGGTAATGGTTTTAATGATTTGGTAAGTAATGTAATGGTTTGTGCATGCACAGAAGTTTCACCTGTTTTAGTGATGAAAGCATAACCAGTGCATCCAATAATATCTCCTAAATCTAAACCGTGCTTAACCACATTATCCCAAAATGATTTGTCTTCTTCAGGACAAATATCATCTCGCTTCACATACAATTGAATGATGCCTTTGCTGTCTTGAATCTTAATAAAGAAAACTTTTCCTTTATCGTTGATGCTCATAATTCTACCTGCCACACATAGATTTGTAAACTGATCTTTGGTTTCTTCGGTGTAATTATTTTTAATGTCTGTAGAGAAACTATTTACCGGATACAGTGGTGCGGGAAATGGATCAATACCTGCTGCTTGCAATTTTGCAAGCTTCTCTCTTCTAATTAATTCCTGTTCGGAAAAATGTACTTCGCTCATAAATTCAATGTTGTAATTGGTACAAAACAAAAGTCTCGCAGAAGCGAGACCTTGTATATGGATGGGTTAGTAAGTACAGGGAAACGCATTTCCCTACACAATATTAAAAAGACTTTTAACTTATTCAAAAATTTTTTTAAACAATTTTATTAACATTTTAGTTGCAAATGTGAATTCAGCAGTTTTTTGAAGCATCCAAAATGAACAGTTTTGAATTAAAATAGATGCATATAAAATGATGAATCAGTTTTTTTGATTCGATGAAACATTGATGAATAAAGGGTTTCAGCGTTATCCATTTTTTTTATTCATCTGGTTTTTTGTCAAAAATTCTGTACAGAAAATTCATTTTTTTGAAGAAATATTTTACTCCAATTACTAAAAAAAAATTTTCGGGAAAGCACAGCATATTACCTTTATTGTTGATTAAAACCAGCCAAATGAAGTTTCCATCACCAGTATCCGTTTCTTGGATGTCTACTTTTATTGAAGCATCCGTTGCAGGAAATACCAGCGCATCCATTTTAGGCATCAATGAAATTCACAAAGTGGAGCAAGGTGATTTGGTGTTTGTTGATCATCCAAAATATTATGATACTTGTTTAAATAGTGCAGCAGATTTCATCATCATCAATACTGCTGATGTAACTATTCCAAATGGAAAAACAATTTTTGTTGTGGCTGATCCTTTTGAAGCTTACTTAAAAATTGTACAACATTTTAGTCCATTTGTTCCAGCAAAAGAATCCATTGATTCCAGTTTACAACTGGGAGAAAATTCCATTATCATGCCCAATGTATTCATTGGAAAAAATGTAGTTATAGGAAATAATTCCATTATTCATCCCAATGTAACCATTCATGCAAATACCAAAATTGGAAACAATGTAGTGATACAATCCGGATCAGTAATTGGCGGTGATGCATTTTATTATAATACCAAAAAGAACAGACCAGTCTGGTATAAAAAAATGTTGAGTTGTGGTAATGTAGTTATTGAAGATGATGTTGAAATTGGAACAGGTTGTATGATTGATCGTGGCGTAACGGCAGAAACCAGAATTGGTCAAGGAACGAAAATTGACAATATGGTTCATATTGGTCACGACGTAACGGTAGGAAAAAATTGTTTGTTTGCTGCGCAAGTTGGAATTGCAGGTGGTACTATTATTGAAGATGGCGTAACACTCTGGGGTCAAGTAGGGGTTAGTAAAACATTGACCATTGGTGCCAATGCAGTGGTATTAGCACAAAGTGGTGTTCCCTCCTCTTTGGCAGGAGGAAAAACCTACTTTGGCTATCCGGCAGAAGATGCTTCCATTAAACGCAGAGAATTGGTTTGGATCAAACGCATTCCTGAATTATGGAAAAAAGTGATGGAGTAATCAGTTTTTTAAATTGGCATGATTGGGAACATAGGGCTCTTTTCTGAGAATGCTTAACAAATCTTTTTCTAAAGTCACCACTGGTGACTCGATGATTCTGCCTATTTCTTTATTTTTTTCATACACAATTAGTGTAGGCACTCGTTGAATATTTTTGCCCTTTTCTTCACCCTGTGGACTTTTTTTGTACAAATCAGTCTCATTACTGACACATACAATGGCCAATTGACTGGTATCAAAACCAGCTGCTTCTAAAATCTTCAACATTCTTGGAACTTCCCATTTGCTGTCGCCACACCAAGTGCCAAGGAAAAGATCAATTTTCTTTTTTTTCAGTAAAGGCTTGATGGCGTTGATGCTTTGGCTATCAATTTGGTGGGCAGCATAATTTTTTTGAAACCAAGTATTGTAGGGTTCATTTTTAAATGCTGATATACTACAACGACCCAATAGCATGGGTGTTTGATCAACTTGCTTTTTCTCAAAATTAAGGATGGGTGTATCTACTTGTCCGGATACAGATTTAGCAAATAACAATGCACAGCAGTACACCATGCACACGATGGTATTTTTCATATTAACTTGTTTGAATAGTAAAAAAATAAAAACGATTACTATCAAACAATCGGAGGGCGAAATAGTGAATGCGTAGGTGCTTCTAGAATAAAGCCATGATTAAACGCAATGCTATATTGACAATTCATTAAAACAAGGCTATCTAGTTTTGCCATTGGTGTGTTGAGAAAATTCCAATCGGTTTGTAAGGAAACCAATAGCTTAATTGTATCTTCTTGGGAAGGCAGTTGTGAAAAGTTTTTGATTTTGCTACAATCACAGAAAAAAGGATCAGTGTTGGCCAATAACTGGATAGAGCAATCTGTGTATGCAGCCATCTTTACTAATGAAGGGGTGTATAGCGAGAGAAACAATAGTATGGCTAATACAATTTTCAAATTGGGTATTTAGGTCAAGTTATATTTTATTTTTAATTCCGCACAAATTCGTTCGATTGAATTTGGTAAAGGACTATAACTAAACTCAGGAAAAGCCGCCAACAATTTGCTATTATTAAACTGCACTTTAGCTCTTGCTGTTTTAGCCGTTTCCTTGGTTAGCAATGGATCTTTGCCACTGAAGAATGCTTTAAAAGCTTCCAGCCTCCATACAATTGCTGCAAGTATGGGGGTCACTTTTTTATGCGGAGGCTTTTTGTGAAAGGCGGCTGCAATCATGCCAAATATGTCCTTATAAAAAGCATTGTGACCACTCAATATAAAGCGTTCGCCATTGATGCCACTGTTCATCAATAAGACCATTGCTTTTACTACGTCTTTAACATCTACAAACCCACTCATGCCCTCCGTATACCAGGGGAATTCATTATAAGCGGATTTAAAAATGCCCGATGAACCTCCTTCCCAATCTCCGTTTCCTAAAATAATTACTGGATTCACTACTACAACTGATAGGCCTTCACTCATTCCTCTCCAAACTTCCATTTCAGATAAGTACTTGGTTTTGCCATACTCACTATTACTGGTTTCGGGAGTCCAGTTCATGGTTTCATCAATGGGTTTGTCTTCTCTTATTCTACCTAATGCTGCAACAGAACTTACAAAAAGCAAACGTTTCACTCCTTTATTGATGCACGCGTTTACCACGTTAGCAGTTCCCTCAATATTGGTATGCTGCATAGCTGCTTTCTTAGCAGGATTAAAAGATACGACTGCTGCGCAATGATAAACCTGATCTACTTGGTCCATCGATTCTTCCAACGCTACTATATCCAAAATATCTCCCTTAATCCATTCTACACCTTCGGTATTGGGGATGGTTGGAATATGGGTTCTATACAATGCTTTTACTGAATGCCCGGCTTGAATAAGCTGTTGCAGTAAATGTGATCCAACTAAGCCTGTGGCACCGGTTACTAATATCATTGCTCGCATTTATTACATGTTCCACTGATAACCAAGTCTGTTTGTGCTGCCTTGAAACCCTTTGGCAGCTTAACTTTTGGAACACTTACCTCATCAATGCAGTAAGTGGTTCCGCAGTCGTCACAAATAAAATGTACATGGTCATCGTGGTGATGTCCTGCTGCGCATTCGTCTTTGCAAAGCGCATAACGAACAGAATTATCTGAAGTAGGAATGGTATGAATGATTCCTTTTTCTACAAAAGTTTGCAGGGTTCTATAGATGGTTACCCGATCAAAGTCTTCACTGCTTTTTTGTTCAATATCACCATGGGCTAATGCATTACCTGTTTCCCAGAAAAGAGAGAGAATCTTTTTTCTTGCTTCAGTAATACTGAGCTGGTGTTTTCTTAAAATGTTGGTTATTTTATCCTGCATTAATAACACTATGGATTGTTATTAAAAATTCCGTTTACAAAATTACTATTGGCTGATCGTTCTTTTAATAATTCTTGAATGTCTTGCCTTAGCTTTTCCATTTCGTCTTTTTTGAGACCATCATAAATTTGAGAGCGAACTTTCCCATCTCTATCTACCAAAGCAAAAAATTGGGTATGTATAAATTGGTCTTCAATTTTATCTACACTGTTTTTAGGGTCATCTAATAAGTAAGCACTTCTAGCCATCTGATATAAGCTGTCTTTGCGTCCTGTTACCATCACCCATTTTCTACTGTCAATTTTTAGTGAATCAGAATAGTGTTTCAATCTGGGAACTGAATCTGTTTCTGGATCACAGGTATGCGCCAAAATCATAAAGTCGGGTTCAGACTTAAAGGTTTCATAAATCCCCTTCATATTGTTGTTCATTTTTGGGCAGATTCCTTTGCAGCTCGTAAAAAAATATTCTACAACGGTTACTTTGCCCAACAAGTCTCTATCATTAAATGGAAGCCCGTCTTGAGTGGTGAATTGAAATGGTTTTACATAGCTGATTACCGAAAGTTTTCTTTTCCATTTATCAGTTCCCCTAAATAGGAAAAAATAAAAAGCACCCAATAAAACCAAAAAGAATCCTAGGTACACCAATACTCTCTTGCTCATAGTCTAAATTATTTGGTAAAGGTAAGATAGATTTACAACAAATATTTTGCAACAAAGTTGCATTGTTGTAGTTTTGCACCGAATGAAATTTAAAATGAATTGGGACGCATTGGGAATTGCCACTTCGGTGGCTTGTGCTATCCATTGTGCCTTATTACCTCTTTTTCTAAGCAGTTTACCCTTATTTGGGGTAAATATTATCGAAAATATTCGTTTTGAATATTTTATGATTGCCCTAGCTTTTGTGGTTGGGATCTATGCGTTGTACCACGGTTTTAAAAAACATCACCATAGTTGGTGGCCCATCAGCTTGTTTTCTTTAGGTATTTTATTTCTTATTATTAAAGTGAATTTTCACGATTTAGAATACGTACTATTAATTCCTTCTGTTGGGCTTATTATTGTGGCCCATTATCTCAATTTTAAACTTTGTCGTGTTCATGACCATGCCCATAAGGATGATTGTGCACATTAATTGAAAAGGGCTATCTTTAAGTATAAAGATTTAGTTTAATGAAAACGGCCCAACTACAATTTGGATCAGGTAAGTGGATGTTAGATGAGATTCCTGTCAATTTTCCCTCTGAGAAAGCACAGTTAGTGCTGGTTTTTGGTTCAGGTGAATTGGTAACCAGCCAAACACTTTTTGATGATATCCGTGCAAGATTTCCTCATGCAGATATTGTTAGTTGTTCCACTGCAGGTGAAATTTTGCACAACGAAGTTTACGATGATTCGGCGGTAGTAACTGCTGTTTATTTTGAAAAAGCACATATCAAATCCGTATCGGTTGATATCAATAAAAATGTTAACAGTTTTGAAACGGGTAAGTCTTTAATGAGTCTTTTGAATCAAAACGATTTAACATCAGTATTGGTCATTTCCGAAGGTTCATTTGTAAATGGCTCTGATTTGGTAGCAGGATTCAATGAATTAAATAGCAATAATATCCCCGTTACAGGAGGATTGGCAGGAGATGCTGCTCGTTTCGCCAAAACACAAGTTGGTTTAAATACAGTAGCAAAGGAGGGAACAGTAGTTGCTATTGGTTTTTATGGAACCAATTTGGCCATTGGACATAGTTCTTTTGGGGGCTGGGATGAATTTGGTAAAGAAAGAGTTATTACGAAATCTACAAAGAATGTTCTCTATGAAATAGATGGTAAAAAAGCATTGGATTTATACAAAGAATATCTAGGACCATATGTTGATGAGTTACCTGGTTCTGCTTTGTTGTTTCCTATATCACTTAGAACCAATGATGCCGACAAAAATTTAGTTAGGACAATTTTAAACGTGAACGAGGAAGACGGATCAATGATATTTGCAGGAAATATGCCAGAGGGAAGTAAGTTGAGATTGATGAAAGTGAATTTTGAAAAAGTGATCAATGGATCTTCCATTGCTGCAACAAATACCACATTAATGAACAATGATAGTAAAGCTGATTTGGCTATATTAATTAGTTGTGTAGGTAGAAAACTGATTTTACAAGATCGAACTTCAGAGGAAGTTCAGGCTGCGCAAGAAGTCTTTGGCAATCATACCGCTATAACTGGTTTTTATTCATATGGTGAGTTGTCTCCGTTTAATCCAGGTTCCAATTGTGAGTTGCACAATCAAACCATGACCATTACTACATTTACAGAATTATAATTATTGCGATAGAATGCCATATCATAGCTTACTTCAAAAACAAATAGCTCAATTTTTAACTGCTGCTGAGGAAAATAATCCGGCAATAGTTAATCTTTTAGCTGCCATTAATAAAAGCTATTCTTCATTTGACAGAGATAGAAAAATCACCGAGCACGCATTTGATGTAAGCGAACAGGAATATCAAAGAGCTACTAAGGATTTACAAGAGCAGAATGATATAAGAAAACAATCGATATCAAAACTGAAAGAAGCAATACGAGCACTTGATCCTTCAGCTCCACAACAATTTGCAGATGATAACGACGACTTGATTGATATCATTTCATTTTTGGAGAAACAAATTCTTAAGACCAAACAGCTAGAACAAGATTTAATTAATGCAAAAGAAGTTGCAGAAAAAGCGGCGCTTGCTAAAAGCGAATTTTTGTCTGTAATGAGTCATGAAATTAGAACTCCATTAAATGCTATCATTGGTACCATTATGTTATTGCAATACCAAGATTTGGCACCAGATCAAAGAGAGCTACTGAACGTAATGGAAATTTCTTCTGAAAATTTATTAAGTCTGATTAATGATGTACTAGACTTCAGTAAGCTTGAAGAGGGTAAAATTATTTTTGCCGAAAGAAATATTAATCTTTTGCATTTTCTCAAGAATATCAAAATGGCTAATCAAGTAAAAGCCGAAGAGAAACGCAATAGAATTAAGATAACTTATGATGATGATATACCAGAGTTCTTGGTATGTGATGATGTAAGACTGGGTCAAATTTTAAATAACCTAATTTCTAATGCAGTAAAATTTACTAAAGATGGTACAATTACTATCAGAGTTGAATTGACTGCAAATAATAAGCAAGACGTAGATTTACTTTTTTCCATAGAAGATACGGGCATAGGAATACCGAAAGAAAAACAGCATTTAATTTTTGAAAGGTTTACCCAAGCAAATAATAATATTACTAGAGAGTTTGGTGGATCTGGTTTGGGATTAACGATTATCAGAAGACTTTTGCAACTTCAAGGAAGTGAAATATTTATTGATAGTGAACCAGGTATTGGATCAAAATTCTTCTTTACACTCAAGTTTAAAAAGAGTACCAGTGAAATAAGGGAAGAGTCTAAACAAAGTGGAAATGAAAATAAGCCCGATTTAACTGGGAAGAAAATTTTATTAGTTGAAGACGTTGAATTCAATGTGATGGTTGCGCAAAGAATGTTGCGTAACTGGAATGCAGAAGTAGACTTGGCTGAAAATGGTGCTATTGCAGTAGAGAAGGTAAAAGAAAACCATTATGATTTAATATTAATGGATATTCAAATGCCAGTAATGGATGGATATACCGCCACCAGTAATATCAGAAAAATTAATAAGCAAATTCCCATCATTGCACTAACCGCATCTGTTATTACAACAGATATAGAAGCCAAAGCAGTTCAGATTGGAATGAATGGTTGTTTATCAAAGCCATTTAATCCCAATACGCTCTTCACCATTATTGCAAATAATATAAAAGAGCAATAGCATAATTTAATACACTATTGATGGCTAATCTATCTATAGCAGCCCGCTTGCGCAATATATTTTTATTGTTTAAAGAATCACTCAACAGTGAAGGAAAAGACTTTACAACGGGTAGTTTACGTAAAGCCATTTTTTTACTAGCAGTGCCGATGATTCTTGAAATGTGCATGGAATCTGTGTTTGCGGTAGTAGACATTTTTTTTGTAAGCAAATTAGGATCTGCTGCTGCAGCAACAGTTGGATTAACAGAATCTGTATTGACGATTATCTATTCATTGGCCATTGGTTTAAGTATGGCTGCAACCGCAGTGGTGGCAAGACGAGTGGGAGAAAAAGACAATAAAGCTGCGGCAGAAGCTGGTGCGCAAGCATTGATCATTTGTTTTTGCTTAAGTATATTAATTAGTATCACGGGATTATTGTATGCTCCGGATATTTTGGCTTTGGTTGGGGCTTCGCCTGAAATAATTAGCATCGGTTCTACTTATGTAACCATTATGCTTACAGGTAATATTGTAATCATGTTGCTCTTTTTAATCAACGGAATTTTTAGGGGAGCAGGTGATGCAGCAATAGCTATGAAAAGTTTGTGGTTGGCTAATTTGTGTAATATTATACTTTGTCCTATCCTGATTCATTTTTATGGATTAACGGGAGCAGCTATGGCAACCACAACAGGAAGAGGAATTGGCGTACTCTATCAATTGTATCATTTGTATAAGGGTAAGGGCTTGATTCAATTGGGTCTTGCTCATTTTAAACCGGTTTTCGAAGTCATTAAATCCATATTAAATATTGCTTCTACCGGCACATTGCAGTTTTTAATTGCATCTGCCAGTTGGATTTTTATGGCAAAAATTATTGCAGGTTATGGTAGCGATGCAATAGCGGGTTATACGATTGCCATCCGATTAATTATATTTTTCTTAATGCCAGCTTGGGGATTGAGTAATGCAGCTGCTACTTTGGTTGGGCAAAATTTGGGAGCAAAGCAAATTGAAAGAGCCGAACAATCTGTTTGGAAAACGGCTAAATACAATGGGATATTTATGGGAGTCGTATCCTTATTGTTTATTACTGCAGCACCATTTTTTGTGGGATTAATGAGTAATCAACCAGTAGTAATTGAAACGGGGGCAAGGGCACTCAGAATCATCAGTTTTGGCTATTTATTTTATGGAGTGGGAATGGTAATGATGAACGCATTTAATGGAGCTGGTGATAGTAGAACGCCTACGATTATCAACTTTTTTTGGTTTTGGATTTTTCAAATACCGGTTGCCTATTTTTTATCTGGGAGTGCCAATTGGGGAACCAGCGGTGTTTTCTGGGCGATCGTTATTACCGAAACATGTATAGCCATCACCAGTATGATATTATTTAAAAAAGGAAGATGGAAGAAAATTGAGATTTAAAACCAACCTCTTTTTCTAAAAATAAATACCATGATAATTGGTACTAGTATCATTAATGTAGTGGCAATAAAGAATCCATTTTGTTCATGTGCATAAGGAATTACGTCGAAATTCATCCCGAATATTCCTCCAATAACAGTTGCTGGCGCCAATAGGCAAGTAACAATCGTCATCACTTTCATTACTTCGTTCAATTTCAAATTGACATTACTTACATATAAGTCGTGTAAGTTGATCATCATGTCGCGATGGCTTTCTACCAAGTCATTGGCTTGTACGATATGATCGTATATATCTTTAAAATATTTCCTGGTTTTCTCTTCTAGTAATTCACTTTCTGTCCTAACAAAGCCATTAATGATATCTCTAACAGGTCCTACATTCCTTTTTAAAACAATCAATTCTTTTCTAAGGGCATTTATTTCTGCTAAAGAGCGTTTGTTGCTACTTCGGATAATGCGCTCTTCAAGCATTTCTATCCGATCCCCAATTTTGTCCATTACAACATAATAATTGTCTACAATCATATCCATCATGGCATAGCATAAATAATCGGCTCCGCTTAATCTCAATTTTGAATCGGTCATTCTAAGTTTTTCTCTTACTGAATCAAACACATCCCTACTTGCATCTTCCTGATAGCTGATTACAAAATCTTTGCCTAATAAAATACTGATCTGTTCGGTTTCTACTGTTCCAGCTTGATCATTAAAATAGAGCATATTCAATAAGCAGTAAAGCACCGGATTAATCTCATCCATTTTTGGTCTTTGCCCTACACTTAAAATATCTTCTGCAATTAAATAGTGAATCCCAAAATGATTGCACAACGCATCCACTTCCTTTTTTCTTATTCCATCAATATTAATCCAACTAATATGACCATTGTTGTTGAATTGGTCACAAGTTTCAATTGCATTAAAAGTGAACTCATTTAAAGAACTAGGCGTATAATCAAATACTTTGACCACAATATTATCAGCTTCCTTTCTTTCAGGGGGAAGCGTAGGGTTAACTTTAAAAATATCTCTGGTTCTCTTGGTATTAAATAATGCCAAGGGGTTAAGGAATTTCAAGTATTGTGATCCAGTCATATATTGAAGTTAAATAAAATGAGCTATTTAATACATTTGCAAACAAATTAACCAATGCCTGTTCTACATCCTACTCAATACAAAACCCCAGTACTTCAGTTTAATGGGCATTTGCAAAGTATTTATCCCAGTATTTTTAGAAAAGTCCCTTTTGCATATGCAAGAAGAGAACGTTTTGAATTACCTGATGGAGATTTTGTAGATTTAGATTGGTCTGTAACTCAAAAAGAATCTAATAAACTAGTTATCATTACCCATGGATTAGAAGGTGATTCCACCCGACATTATGTAACGGGGATGGCTAAAATATTTGCAGCAAATGGATATGATGCTTTGGGGTGGAATTGTAGAAGTTGCAGTGGAGAAATGAATCGATTGGTTCGGTTTTATCATCACGGTGATGCCAATGATTTAAGGCAGGTGATTCAATATGCAACGGATCAATATGGATACCAAGAAATAGTGTTGGTCGGTTTTAGTATGGGGGGAAGTTTAACGTTGCGAGCCATTGCAGAGTTTCCTGAAAGGGTACCCACTCAAGTTAAGCGTGCTATTGGATTTTCTGTACCATGTAGTTTAAAAGGAAGTGTTGATGCACTCTCAACTAAAGAGAACCGTATTTATTTAAAACGTTTTTTACGCAAACTGGGAGAGAAAATTAAATTGAAAGCCCAATTGTTTCCAGGACAAATAGATGCAACCAACTACGATCAAATTAAAACATTCATTGAATTTGATAATCGATATACTGCTCCCCTGCATGGATATGCAAATGCATTAGACTTTTATGAAAAAGCCAGCGTAGGTCCATTGTTGCATCATATCAACATACCTTCTTTGATTGTGCAGGCAGTGAATGATCCTTTTTTATTACCGAATTGTATGCCGATTGAAGCAGCTACTCAAAATTCCCAGCTATTTTTAGAAATGCCTGAAAAGGGCGGTCACTGTGGATTCATGGTTAAAGGTCAGCTGCATACTTGGGCAGAAAGAAGGGCCATTGAATTTGCCCTTGCCATCCATTAATTGTTTAGTGGTCTGATCCAAATATTTCTAAAGCTGACCGGATTTCCGCCATCCATTCCGTGGTCTTGAATTACCAAAGATTCTTTGTCTGCATGCTTTTTGTATGAGGCGGCTCCAATCCATTCCGTACCTCCTTGAATGGTAACATTATTTTGTACCAAAACCCCATTGTGAAAAACGGTGATGGTTGCTGGTTGTTGCAATGTGCCATCCGAAAAAAAGCGAGGGGCATTAAATACGATATCATAACTCTGCCACTCACCAGGTTTTCTAGAAGCGTTCACCAAAGGGATAAATTGCTTATAAATACTGCCAGCCTGGCCATTTGAATAAGTAGGATTATTGTAAGAATCCAATACTTGCAATTCATATTTACCCATTAGAAAAATTCCACTATTCCCTCTACTTTGACCTGATCCAGCAATCGTTGCAGGCGATCTCCATTCTATATGTAATTGACAACTTCCAAACTTTTCTTTGGTTTCAATATTGCCCGAACCCTTCACCACATTTAAAATTCCTTGCGCATCCATTTTCCATCCAATTGCACCACCACCTTCTTTTTGAAAAGCATTGGTATTTTTTCCATTAAACAAAACAATGGCATCGGAGGGAGCATCACTAGCTAATTTACCAGGTGTTACCATAGTAGGCACAGGTTCCCACACTTCGGTTTTTTTGGATTCTTTTACTAAGCTGTCAATATTTGGTTTCTGCTGAGCAAAGCTGCTAGTGGCAATCAAGCCACTGATGATGGTGGTTAAAAGCAATTGTTTCATGGCTTGAATATCGTGAAAAAAACCAAAAAAATTCGTATTTCTACGATAATGTTTCTAATGAGTAATAGAGAATTTAGGTAATCATTCTTTCACCTTTAAAAGTATGGTTATGAAAAGCACCATTAAAGTTTTTATTGCCGATAATCAATTGATGTACAAATTAGGCTTAAAAAGTATTTTGAAATCTTATGATTCATTAAGATTGGTAGGCGAAGACCAATATAAAGAAAATTGGGTAGCCGATATTATAAAGTACCAACCAGATGTAGTATTGATAGATTTAGAATCCGATTCGGCTACAGTAGCAAAAACTGTTTTGGAAAACGCCCCTCAAACTGCTATTGTTTTATTGTCTTATGCCATCAGCAACGAACTGGTACTTCATTTGTTAGATGTAGGTGCATTGGGCTTTGTATCAAAACATGCTAATCCAGATGAAATAGTAGAAGCCATAGAAAATGCTTATTTACAAAAACCTTATTTCTGTAAAATCAGTGCTGTATGTTTAACCAATATTGTTGCTAAAAATTATCAACTGCCCCATAAAATCACTGCAAATTTTACAGAACGAGAATTACAAATCATTGAAAGAATTTGTGATGAAAGAACCAGCAAAGAAATAGCGAGTGAGCTTCATTTGAGTAAAAGAACAGTGGAAGGGCATAGAACAAGAATCATGTTAAAAGTTGGCGCTAAATGTAGTGCAGGCATTGTAACTTATGCGTTAAGCAATGGCATTTATCAGCGAACATTTAATGAGCGTTAATTCCATCCACCACCCAGTGATCGGTACAAGTCTATTAAGTAAAGGAAAACCGTTTTTTTACTATTGATTTGTTCTAACTCTGCTTCTAAAACGCCTCTTTGTGCTGTGATTACTTCTAAGTAGGTAGCCAATCCTCCTAAATATAAATCATTGGAAGCCGCTACCGCAGCTTGTAAGCCCTTGGTCTCTTGAATTTTGAGTTGATATATTTTTTTGTATTGCTCTATTCCACTTAATTCTGTTTGAACTTCATGGTAGGCATAAATAATTTGTTTTCTATACGATTCAAAAGCTTGTTGTTGAGCAGCACTGGCCAATTGATAATTTCCTTTCAACATATTTTTACTGAGCACAGGTGTTACCAAGCCCCCCAGTAAACCATAAGTAAGTGATTGCGGACTGAATAAAACAGATGATTTAAAACTATTCAATGCGGTATACGCGCTAATATTTAATGAGGGTAAAAAAGCTTTTCTACTTGCTTCTAATTCTGCACCAGCTGCTTCTAATAGTAATTCGGCTTCTCTAATATCAGGTCTATTCACCAATAATTGAGCAGGAATACCAATTTGAATGTCTTCGGGTATTGCTATATCTGTAATGGGCTTTCCCCTTTTAATAGTAAAATCGTACTTGCCTGAAATAGCACCTAAGTTATTTTGGATTGCAGTTATTCTTTGTTGCATTACATTCAACATAGATTTGGTTCCCAATAACTGTGCATTAAATTGTTGTACCGCTAATTCAGTTGCTCTACCGCCTGCTTTTTGTACTTTAACAATTTCAACAGCGTTTTCTTGAAGCTTGATATTGTTCTGTAAAATTTCTAGTTCTTTATCTAAAGCCAAGAGTTCATAATATAAGCTTGCCACCTGAGCAACAACTTGTGTTGTTACCCATTGTCTAGCTTGTTCAGTAGCCAAATATTTATTGAGTGCAGCTTTTTTTTGATTGGATAGTTTGCCCCAGATATCTGCTTCCCAACTACTCCGAAAACCAACAAATAAATCCGGCATATTCAATGGAATTTGCTGATCCTTTCTAATATTCGGAGATAGGTTCATATCGTAATTTCCCAATCCATTCATTGTGTAGTCACCAAACTTATCTACTCCAGTAGAAACGACTGCATCTAAACTTGGCTTAGTTATACCTTGAGCCATTCCAAATCCTGCTTTAGCTGCTGCTATACGTTGTATAGCAATTCGAATATCTGCATTGAATTGTATAGCAGTGTCTATTAATGCTTGTAATGATGGATCAGGAAAAAATAATTTCTTTGGAAGAGTAGCAATACTATTGCTGTCTAAAGATTTTTGATAAGCTGGAGGTAATACTTCAGTCTTATTTATACTTACTGCCTTAGGCATTGCACAAGAAACTGCAATAGAAACGCAAAGTACAATACCAAAAATGTCACGCATATTTTTCATAGTAATGGGTTCTATTGATCAGATAGTTGTTCAGGATGTTCAACAATTGAAACTGCTGCAGTAGCTGTTTTCTTTTTTGTAAATCGTTCAGATAGCTGTGCAAATATTACATAGAGACCTGGAATGATAATTACGCCGAATAAGGTTCCAAATAGCATACCTCCAGCAGAAGCGGTTCCAATAGAACGGTTACCGATTGCACCTGCTCCAGTAGCAATTACCAAAGGAATTAATCCTGCAATAAATGCAAATGAAGTCATTAAAATGGGTCTTAATCTGGATACTGCACCTTCTTTTGCAGCTTCCAAAATAGAGAAGCCTTGACTTCTTCTTAGCATAGCAAATTCCACAATTAAAATGGCATTCTTTCCTAATAAGCCAATTAACATAACCAATGCTACTTGCGCATAAATATTGTTTTCTAAGCCCAATATTTTCAATGCAACAAAAGCCCCAAAAATTCCTGTAGGTAATGAAAGAATTACCGCAAACGGCATTAAAAAACTTTCGTATTGAGCTGCAAGAATTAAGTAAACAAATAATAAACAAACAACGAATATAGAAGCAGCTTGACCACTCGATGCAACCTGGTCTCTGGTTATACCAGACCACTCATAACTATAACCCCTTGGTAATTTTTCTTTTGCCACTTTCTCTACTGATTCAATGGCTTCCCCACTACTGAATCCTGCCCCAGCATCTCCATTGACCATTGCAGAAGTATACATATTATAGCGAGTTAACTGTTCTGGTCCATATACTCTTTCTAGTTTTATAAATGTGCCATAAGAAACCATTTCACCGCGGTCGTTCTTCACGTACATATTCATTAAATCGTTGGGCTTGGCTCTGTAATTGGGATAGGCTTGAACCATTACTTTATACATCTGACCAAATCGAATAAAATTGGTTGCATAATAACTACCAATCAATGTTTGCAAATCGGTCATGGCATTATCAACTGAAACCCCTTTTTTAGCGGCCATATCATAATCAATATGAATCATGTATTGGGGAAAGCTTGGATCAAACCCAGTATATGCTGCACCAACCACACCGGCAGCTTTTATATCTTCTATTAGTTGATTCGTAACCGTAGCAGTTTGTTGCAAATCTCCAGATCCTGTTTTATCAATAACCCTTAATTCAAAACCACTGGTATTTCCAAATCCGGGAACTGTTGGAGGTGGCATGAATTCTATATTGGCGTCTTTTATTTTACTCGTCTTTTCTTTTAAAATGGGAATGAGTTGTGCAACCGTTTGGTCTCTTTCCTTCCAGGGCTTTAAGTTAATCATCATCATTCCATAAGATGCACCAGCAGCTTCTGTAATTAAACTGTATCCACTTAATGTAGTAACGTTTTCAACAGCAGGAATATCTTTGATTACTTTTTCTAATTGTACTAAAACATTTTCTGTTCTTTCAACAGTAGCTCCAGCTGGAGCAGAAACGTTTACATAAATAATACCCTGGTCTTCTGTAGGAATAAAGCCCCCAGGTAGAATACTATTTACTCCAGCCGTTCCAACAAAAAATACAACCAGCAATGCAATAGTCACCATTTTTCTTGCACTGATCCAACTAACCAAATTCATGTATTTGTTTTCGGTAGATGCATATCCTTTATTGAACGATGCAAAGAATCTTCCCAATAAATTTTTTCTTTTCGGTTGACCATGTGTATTCTTGATCAGTAATGCACATAATGCAGGAGTTAAGGTTAATGCATTAATACCCGAAATCACAATAGATACCGCAAGGGTCAATGAAAACTGTCTATAGAAAACTCCAGCAGGTCCAGATAAAAAGGCAACAGGAATAAATACTGCAGACATTACCAAAGTAATTGCAACAACAGCACTGGCTATTTCTTTAATAGCAGCAAGGGTTGCGTCCATTGCCGATAAGTGTTGCTCTTCCATTTTAACATGCACCGCTTCAACCACCACAATAGCATTATCTACTACAATTCCAATGGCCAATACCAATGCAAAGAGGGTTAATAGATTAATAGAGAAGCCCATTACTTGCATGAATGCCAATGTTCCAATTAATGCAACAGGAACAGCTAGTGCAGGAATTAATGTAGACCTAAAATCTTGTAAGAAAATAAATACAATAATGAATACCAATATAAAAGCCTCAATCAATGTTTTTACAACTTCCTTAATTGATGCATCTAAGAAACGGGAAACGTCGTAAGCAAAATTGTACTTCATCCCGGGCGGAAATGAAGTTTCTTTTAATTCAGCCATCCTTGCTTTTACCTTCGTAATAACGTCTTTTGCATTAGAACCAGGACGTTGTTTCAACATGATGGATGCAGAAGGTTTTCCATCTGTTTTGGAAATCATGCTATAAGTCATAGCTCCAAATTCAACATCGGCAATATCTTTCAAATACAAAATGGATCCGTTGTTTTCAGACTTTATTACTACGTTTTTATATTGATTGGGCTCAAAAAATTTACCTGTATACCGAAGAATATATTGTAAGCTTTGTGGGTTTTTACCAGAACTTTCTCCAGTTTTTCCGGGAGCAGCTTCTACGTTTTGATTACGTAAAGCATTAACTACATCTTGGGCAGAAACATTATACGCCAACATTCGATCGGGCTTTAACCAAACACGCATGGAATATTCTTTCTGACCCATGATTTCTGCAAATCCAACCCCATCAATACGTTTGAGTTCTTGAAGAATATTGATATCGGCAAAATTGTAAATAAATTGTTCGTCTGCAGCAGTGTCTTCGCTCATTACATTTAAGTAAAGCAACATACTGTTGACGTCTTTCTCTGTTGTAACACCGGCTTTAATGACTTCTTCAGGAAGTTCATCTAATACGGTGCTCACGCGATTTTGTACACTAACCGCAGCAACGTCTGGATCAATGCCTACTTTAAAAGCCACTGTAATTAGGGTAATACCATTATTACTCGATACAGATGACATATACGTCATCCCAGGCACCCCATTGATGGCTCTTTCCAAAGGTGTGGCTACTGCTTTGGCACATACTTCGGCATTTGCTCCAGTATATTTTGCCGTAACAGTTACTGAAGGTGGAACAATATCAGGAAATTGAGTAATGGGTAAAGTAAATAATGAAAGGACTCCCAATAATGTGATGATAATGGATATGACCAATGAAAGTACTGGCCGTTTTATAAAAGTTTCTAGCATGATTGCTTTAGTTGATGGTTAATGCTGTTTGCATAAGACTGTCTAAATTCATTTTCAAGGGTTTTATTTTTGCACCCTGACGAATACTTTGAACACCTTCATAAACAATGTTCTCACCTGGGTTTAAGCCCGCTTCAACAATATAATATTGCGCCACTCTTCTGCCTGGTTTAAATGCACGCATTTGAATGATATTGTTTTTATCTACAATAAAGACGAATGTTTTGTCTTGAATTTCAAAAGTGGCTTTTTGCGGAATGATGATGGCATTTTCAACAGAAGTAGTTAATCTGGCTTTCCCTGAAGCGCCATGTTTTAATAATTTATTCGGATTAGGGAAACGGGCTCTAAATGCAATAGCACCAGTATTTTCATTGAATTCGCCATCGCTAGTTTCTATTTTTCCTGGGTATCCATATTGTGATCCATCTGCTAAAACAAGCGTTACCGGACGATCTTCTTTTAAACCCTTTGTAACAGCTTTTCGATATTGCAAGTATTCGTTTTCAGAAATATTGAAATAAGCAAAAACATTATGAACATCAGAAATGGTGGTCAATAAAGCACCTGGATCTATAAGGCTTCCCATTTTTAATGGAATTCTGTCGATGATTCCATCAAATGGAGCACGAATAAAAGTATAAGACAGTTTTGTTTCTGCACTGGTTTGAGCAGATAAAGCTTCATCGATTTTTGCCTTTGCAGCACTTACTTTAGATACAGCTAATTCGTATTCGGTTTTTGCAATTACATTTTTCTCAACTAAAATTTTTGTTCTTCCCAATTCTAATTCAGCAGCTTTGGCTTCTGCCATGGCGTTCGAAACAGCTGCTTTTGCTTTGGCTAATTCTGTTTTATATTCAAGATCATTAATTTGAAACATGGGTTGCCCCTTTTTAACCTCATGACCTTCGTCTACTAGAATTTTTTCTAAAAAGCCCTGAACCCTTGCTCTTACTTCAACATTTTTTACGGCTTGTATGTCGGCCACATAATCTGTTTGTAAAATGGTGTCTTTTTGAATCACTTCTACCACAGGTAAAGAGGGTACCAATTCAGCTGTACCTGCTTTTTCTTTGTCTTTACAGGCCCAAAAGGCAATTAGCACAAAAAACAAAATGGGTAAAAAAGGTCGATTTTGAGCTGAAATATTAATTTTCATGGCTTATTTTCAGTTAAATAAGCGGCAAATATAGGTTTTTAATGTTTTTTTAATGTTCGGGTTTATAGACGAGGGTTGTACTTTAACATTTTCGTTAACAAGCTATATTGAATGGATTCCAAATTAAAATTGGTGTGTAGACTTACTGATTATATTTTTATACCATGAGTATAGCGGAAAGGATTAAATCGAACCCTGGTTTAAAGAAATTCGTTTATTGGCTAATGGTTCCTAGCAGTGCCCCTGGCTGCAGATTATGGGTTCGAATATTCGTTAATCCTTTTATTCATAAAGTTTCTCGAAAAGCTACCATCAGAAATTATGCTCGACTTGATTTAGCGCCCTGGAATATGTTTACGTTGGGTCAAAAAGCAGTGATAGAAGATTTTTGTTGTATCAATAATATGGTGGGCGATATTTATATAGGAGACAATGCACACTTAGGCTTAAGTAATACGCTTATAGGACCTGTAAGTATTGGCAACAATACCATCTTGGCTCAAAATATTGTGTTGTCTGGTTTGAATCATGGATATGCAGATCCTGATGTACCCATCAAAGATCAAAAGGAAACGACTGCACCAATTGTTGTTGAAGAAGATTGTTGGATTGGAGCTAACGCAGTAGTAGTTGCTGGCGTTACCATCGGAAAGCATTCAATAGTTGCAGGTGGTTCAGTAGTGACTAAAAACGTTCCGCCTTTTACCATTGTTGGTGGTAATCCAGCTAAAGTTTTAAAACAGTATAATCCCTTAACAAAGAGTTGGGAAAAACCTTAAGCGTTTCATATATCTTTTTTTATTGTGTGATAAACTGCTGTGCAATTACAGCCTTATATTTTTGTGCAAGCCATTAACAAAAGATTTTTATTTAAAAGAATACTTAATCTTTGCACTAGTTACAACGAAATCCTTTTGATTCTATGGCTGCCATTATTATTTTCTTAGTTCTTCATTGGTATCTTTCTCTTTTTGGACAAACCTTTTACTTACATAGATATTCTGCACACAAGATGTTTACCATGAATAAATTCTGGGAAAAGTTTTGGTATATCTATACATGGGTAACACAAGGCACTTCTTATCTAAATGCAAGAGCATATGCCATACTGCATAGAATGCATCATGCATATAGTGATACAGAGAAAGATCCACATACGCCGCACTTTTTTAAGGAAGTGTTTACGATGATGTGGCATACTAAAAAAGTTTATCACGGAGTGTTGAAAGGAACAATGCCCGTTGAACCAAAATTCGACAAGAATTTTCCTGTTTATCCAATCATTGATAAAATTGCGGACAGCTGGATTACAAGAATATTTTTCGCAGTAGTATATGTAACATTCTATTATTTCTTTGCAACAGAATGGTGGATGTTTTTATTCTTGCCCATTCATTTTTTAATTGGCCCCATACAAGGCGCAGTGGTTAATTGGGCAGGACATAAATATGGGTATAGAAATTTCCCTCAAGAAAAAGATCATTCTAAAAATACTTTAATCATCGATTTCTTAATGTTGGGAGAATTATTTCAAAACAATCATCATCATGCTGGTGCAAGACCCAATTTCGCAGCTAAATGGTGGGAAATAGATCCTTGTTATCCTATCATTAAAATTTTTCATTGGATTGGAATCATTAAACTGGTTCCAATTAAAGCCAAGCATTAATTCTTAGACCAAATTTCATAAATAGGATCACCTTTAGAACTCAAGCCACTGTGGTGCCATTGGCCATTTTCAATTTTACCAGTAAAGTTGAGCGAAGCCCCCACTCTGGAAGAGTCGCGACTAAAGAACTCTATATTTTCTGTATACTTTCCATTTATAAAATGATAAGTGCCACCACCCGTGCCGGAAAATTCACCAGTTTCAATATTAATGGCCATCCATTGAAAACGAGTTCCAGTTAATAATTTATAAGTACGTCTTGCTCTAAGTGGGTTCTCCGTAAACTGATCGCCATTTTTTCTTCCACTCATTCGCCAATTTCCAGCCAATGCATTTTCACCTTTATCAATTAATATTTGGTGTTTTTCTCCAAATGCAACTTCTTTTGTTTTGCCAACAGCAGCTTTATCTCTAGAATCAAAATGAATGGTAATAAGCAATTTGTTTCCCTCTTTTACAAATGGTCCACCCCAGGTATAATTAAACGTTTTAGTATCAATATTATACTTTGTTTCAACAAAGTAGCCGTCCATTAAACAGATGATGACTTCATTATCTACTTTAGATTTATATGCCCCTTTCAAATTTTGTTGAGCTTGAACAGATAAACTAAATAAGCATGCAGCAAATAGATAAATTGTTTTCATAAAATATAGTTTAATCGTTGATGGCTAATTTCATTAATAAATCTGTTTGAATATCGTTTCCTAAAGTGAATAAATGACTACTGAATACGGTAAAACCATTTTTCTCATAAAACCGAATGGCCCTTTTATTCAATTCCCAAACACCCAACCAGATATAACTTGGTTTTAGTGCTTTCCCAATTTGAATGGCATTATCTAATAAAAATTGGCCAAGCCCTTTTCCAAAATATTCTTTAAGTACATATATTCTTTCAATTTCAAATGCTGCTAAATTGATTAATTCGGTTTGTGCTGTTGACCTGTTTAATTTTAAATATCCTACTATTTGCTCATTATCTAAGGCAAAATAAAAATCAGCATTGGGATTTTTCAGTTCATCTGTAAGCTTTTGAATGGAGAGCTGTTCTTCTAAATACTTATTTAAATCTTCTTCAGTATTGTGCTCAATAAATGTTTCTTTAAAAGTAGTGCGACTGATTGTTTGTAAAGGCACAACATCATCTACACTAATTTTTTTTAAAGTATACCTACTCATAACTGATTTTGAATAAAAAATTCAACTGCTTGAATTCTTTGTTGTTCTGTAAGGTCAATTAATACTAGTTTTTTATCGTACTCCTTATTTAGCTCAACAGATTTTCTAATTCTATTGAAGTCAGATTCAGAAATTTGAGCTACAACAGAAGACTCTTTTTGTTTCCAAGCTTCTGCATCAATAATTAAGTCTGCTTGTCTTCCATTGACGCCTAGTTGATCAATGATTTTTTTTCTGAATTTGGTTTTATATGCAGCTACTAGCTGAACCTTTGAAAGCGTATCGTAACTTTTGTTAAATCTCAGTTGGGTGATAGGGCAACCTGTTGCATTCATTCTGCTAATCAGTCCTTTAGCTCTATCTCCAGTAATAGACAATGCTTTATATTTTTTTAGCACTTCTTGGTTTACTTCGTTTGCAGTTGCAAAAGTGTCGTTGGTATTTGCTTCAATTTTCATTTTTTGTAAAGTAGCCCAATAGTTTATTTGCCCAATTTTATTGGCTGTTTCTTCTGAAATCCCCAATTCTTTCATCAATAAACCCTTTTCACAATAGCCAAATAGTTCTAATTGTTCTTCAGGCGACCATTTTTGTGCTTTTGCCATTGCTACTGAAAAAATGCAAACCGCTAAAATGCCCCATAACTTCTTTTTCATATTCTAATATTCGTTTAAAATTAAATGACCTTCAATTATTGTAGTTTTGCAGTATAATGTTCGAAGTATTCTTCTCTCAAGTTAAAGATAAAGTGTTGCTTTCCGCAGAAGAGCAAAAGCTTGTTAAAACATTTTTTTCACCAAAGAAAATTAGAAAAAAGCAGTACTTACTTCAAGAGGGTAATATTTGTAGACACTTGGCATTTGTAGAGAAAGGTTTATTACGCTCATATAGCGTAGATGAAAAAGGGATTGAACATATGATTCATTTTGCCTGGGAAGGCTGGTGGATGGCCGATATGCTGAGTTTTTTATCCATAGAGCCTTCCACCTACCATATCGATGCTATTGAAGATGCAGAGTTATTATTAATCAGTCGAACCGACTTCGAAGAAATGTTATTGAAAGTACCCGTAATGGAAAGGTATTTTAGAATACTCTTTCAAAATAATATTATATCCAAAGAAAGGAGGCTGATTAGTTCAATCTCTAATTCGGCCGAAGAGAAATTTATTCATTTATCGGCTACCAATCCTGAACTAATCAAAAGAATTCCCCAACAATTGGTAGCTTCTTATTTAGGCATTACCCCAGAAACATTGAGTAGAATTAAAAAAAAGTTGACCAAAGGATAATAAAATACTTGATTTAAATCAAGATGATTTCTTAACCTTTCTCAAGATGAAACCTCAGTAGAGGAACTAATTTTGCATTTCAATTAATGGATGAATGCAATACAATAATACGATAGCTATTCTAGGTGCTGGTTCAGAACTAGGTCAATTGATTGCCCAAAAAATTGCGGGAACCTACCGATTATTGTTAATGGATCGTAGTGAGGTACAGTTAAATCAGTTAAAGGAAGTGCTCGTAAATCAGCAACCTAAGGCTGAAATAGAACTAGTAGTTTGCAGTAAAGATGCTTCTTGGGAGGGCGATATCATTATTATTGCAGCAGACCAAGAAAACGAGCAAGAAGCAATTGCCAAAAAAATCAATGAAGTCACTACCTGTAAAACGGTGATTCAAGTTAAACATGCATCTAAAAATGCTGCATCCCTGCAAAGTTTTTTACCCTATTCAAAATTTATCTCAGTTGATTGGGCCAACACGGCAGCTATAGTAGAAGGTAATGACGAAACATCTTTATCTATTACCGGAGAGATTGTTCATTTATGTGGATTAAAACCAGTTTTCAAAAAGTCACTTATTTAAAACAACAATATGAATCGTTCAGTATTATTTACGCCATATCAAATGGCTGGATTGGAATTAAGCAATAAAATGGTAATGGCTCCAATGACCAGAAGCAGAGCAGACAATGCCGGTGGAGTTCCCAATCAATTAATGGCTACTTATTATGAGCAAAGAGCAAGTGCCGGTTTAATCGTTACAGAGGGGTCACCCGTAAGTAGTGTTGGAGTTGGCTATATTAATGTGCCAGGAATTTATACCAAAGAACAAACAGAAGGCTGGAAATTGGTAACAAAAGCGGTGCATGAAAAAGGAGGAAAAATATTTATACAATTATGGCATGTAGGAAGAATGTCGCATCCTGATTTTCACAATGGCTCATTGCCACTTGCGCCATCTGCCATTAACCCCAATGAGAAGTCTTATACCAAGAATGGATTTACCGATACGGTTACACCCAAAGAAATGACCATTGCAGAAATCAAACAAACGGTGGAAGATTTTAAAAATGCTGCTGCCAATGCTATTGAAGCAGGATTTGATGGTGTAGAAATTCATGGTGCGAATGGTTATTTATTACAGCAGTTTTTTAATGCAACATCTAATATTCGTACCGATGAATATGGCGGAACAATTGAAAATCGTGCAAGAATTTTATTTGAGATATTGGATGCTTTTAAAGGTGTAATTGATTACGATAAAGTGGGAATTAGATTGAGCCCAAGTTTGAATGGTCTTTTTGGTATTACTATGGATGAAACGACCATACCCACACATGATTATATCGTGAATAAACTCAATGATTATGGATTGGCTTATTTGCATTTAACTGAACCATTTGTTCCAGTAGATCATTTGCCATTTGCAGTTACTGAAATTGCAAAACACTATAGACCAATATATAAAGGAACATTGATTATTAATAGGGGCTTCAACAAAGATACTGCTACAGCAGTCATTGAAGCAGGTGATGCCGATTTAGTAGCATTTGGTGTTCCGTTTATTGCTAATCCAGATTTGGTTAATCGATATGAATTAGACGCTCCTTTGAATCAAGTAGACCAACAAACTTTTTACACCCCTGGCGAAAAGGGATATACCGACTACCCTTTTTATTCAGTAAAATAATCAAGTAATATGGAATCATTAAAAGATAAAATAGCTCTGGTAACAGGAGCAGGAAAGGGAATAGGTAAAGCAATTGCAATTGCACTAGCTAAAGAAGGAGTGCATATAGGATTAATTGCACGAACAGAAAAAGATCTTCAAGATTTGGCAACAGAATTAAATCAATTGGGCGTTAAGTCTGTAATTGCTCCTGCAGATATAAGTAATATCAATGCAGTTAATTGGGCAGTCGAAAAAATTGAAAACAGTTTAGGACCTATTGATATTTTAATCAATAATGCTGGAACAGGCACTTTTGGTAAATTTCTAGAATTATCTCCAGAAGTTTGGGAACAGCAGATTAAAGTCAATTTATTTGGTGTGTATTATACTACCAGAGCAGTATTGCCGAGCATGATGAAAAGATTAACAGGTGATATTGTAAATATCTCATCTACTGCAGGTTTAAAAGGGGCGGCAACAACCAGTGCATATAGTGCATCTAAGTTTGGTGTAATGGGATTAACAGAGTCTTTGATGCAAGAAGTACGCAAATACAATATCAGGGTAACAGCTATGGCCCCAAGTACGGTTGTAACCGAATTAGCGCATACTTCTAATCTGATCAATAACAATGAAGACAGATTAATGCATCCCGAAGATTTTGCTGAATTGATTATTGCTCAATTAAAATTAAACAGAAGGGTATTCGTAAAAGACAGTTCAATTTGGTCTACTAACCCTTAAATTTATGTATTGAATCACCCATCAATCTTGGGACAATGCATAAATCTATTTATTCTTTTTATATAGCGAGTCTGCTTTTGATCTATCCCTTCTTTTTGAAAGGACAATATTCATCAGCAGACTCTGCTATTCAAGTAATCATGGGTAGTCATAAAGTAATGGGGATGTCGGTAGCCGTGGTAAAAAAAAGCGAACTGGTTTATGCCCAGTCATTTGGATTAAAGAATCAAGAAACAAAAACAGCACTCAATAATTCAGATATTTTTAGAATTGCATCAATTTCAAAATCCTTTTCAGCTACAGCTATTATGCAATTGGTAGAAAAAAGGATGATATCATTAGATGATGATATGAGTAAATTAGTTGGCTTCATTATTCGCAATCCCAAATATCCTGAAACGCCCATAACCCTTAAAATGGTATTATCGCATCGGTCATCTATTAATGATAGCCAGGGTTATTTTAGTTTAGATGCAATCAATCCTGCTAAAAATCCTAATTGGGCAAAATGCTACAATAATTATGCGCCCGATTCGGGTTATATGTATTGTAACTTAAACTACAATATGGCTGGAACAATCATTGAAAAAATTTCAGGAGAGCGATTTGATCGGTATATACAGAATCATATATTGCAGCCCTTGCAATTGTATGGGGGTTATTGTGTTGATTCATTAGACAAACAAAAGTTTGCTACTATTTATGAATACAGTACCGACTCTGCAAAGTTTATTGCATCACCCAATGCATATGCTGCAAGGAGCGAGGAAATTGCCAATTATACCATGGGTTATTCAACACCAGTTTTTTCACCAACAGGTGGGATGAAAATTTCGGCATCTGATTTAGCGAAGTATATGATTATGCACAGCAAGATGGGAAAATTCAATGGAAAGAGAATAATAGCTAGAAGAAGCGCAAAGCAGATGCAAACCATGATTTCCGAAAAAGAGCAATATGGATTAGCCCTTTCCAAATCGAATAAATTAATTGAAGGAGTTTGGTTAACTGGGCATACGGGGTCCGCTTATGGATTAAATAGTGCTATGTTTTTTGAGCCAAATAAACAATATGGTTTTGTAGTCATTATTAATGGTAGTGAACAAAAATATTTAAACGGATTCAACGAAGTGATAAAGAAAACCGTCAATAGTTTATATGAGCATATCATTGTAAAGTAATACTGTGCTAATTTCAATTATGCAGTACCCGCTTGTTCTGAATAGTTTTCACAATAATTTGACTTTATGGATACCTAATCCTGAATTGATTAAGCCAACTTATGATGCATTGTGCTTAGAAAGTTCATCAACGCTTTTTCCATTTTGGGCAAAACTTTGGCCATCCTCATTAGCACTGACTCTATTTCTTCAAAAGAATATTGAATTAGTAAAAAACAAAAAGATTGTTGAAGTTGGAGCCGGTATTGGTCTGCCTTCATTTTCGATTGCCAGTGAAGCTGCTGAAATAACCATTACAGATTATTCTGCTGATGCTGTTGATTTGATGCAGAAAAATATTGCGCATCTTGGATTTAAAAATATAGAAGCCGTTTTTGCGGATTGGAATTTTTTTCCTGAAGCCATTCATGCCGAAATAGTACTGCTAAGTGATACCAATTATGCGCCGTCCAATTTTCAATCCTTAATAAAACTAATTGAACGCTATATTAAAAAGGGGGCTACTATTATTTTAGCAACCCCCGAACGTATTACAGCAAGTCCATTTATTGAACAACTTCATCCATTCATTATAGAAAAAGAACTCATTGCTATTACTTATAATGAAGCTTTGGTAACTGTTGGTTTATTTGTATTGAAATAAAATATGGACGATAAATACGATATTACTGATATCGTAAATCATTTTCCCGATTCGGATAGTAACTGAAAACTTGAATAGATAGTTTCGCCAAAATTTATACGAAACAATCATGAGTGCAGTATCAAAAAATATGCGAGTGTATCATCGTTATTTAGGCTTCTTTTTAGCAGGTATTATGGCTATTTATTCAGTGAGCGGAATCATATTAATATTTAGAAATACTGATTTTCTAAAAACAGTGCGTCATAAAGTTGAAACAATAGCGCCAAATCTTACTGAAGAAGCAATTGGGAAAGCAATCAAGATCAAAAACTTAAAAATAGTCAAGCAGCAAGGGGATCAACTTGTTTTTGAGCAAGGTACTTACAATATGAAAACAGGTGTAGCCGACTATAAAGTAAAAGAACTACCCTATCTGATTAGCAAAATGAATAATTTTCACAAAGCAAATACGTCTCACCCACTTTTTTATTTGAATATATTCTTTGGATGTTCACTTATGTTTTTTGTGATTTCTACTTTCTGGATGTTTGCTCCAGGAACCCAAATATTTAAGAAAGGAATCTTATTTACGGTTGCAGGGGTAATCATTAGTTTGGTCCTTCTATTTGTCTAGACCTTGAAATAATTAATGATCATAGCTTATAACTCTGGATATTTTCCACTGCCCATTATCATTTTTCCAGATCATTAAAAATTTAAAAGTACCTACTTCAAGCTTACCATTTTCTATATGTTTGAATTGATGACTCCCAATTTCAATGGCACCATAGCCTTGTATTGGGTGAACTTCTAAGCTTTCTTTAATCAGGTTTCTTGTTAACGTATAGTCTCGATTGAAAATAGACTGAAAGTTTTCAAAAACTTTATCAAAATGAATGAGT
>JACCDH011672529.1_pt1 | contig 29405 bp, 28 predicted proteins | sample 7442481 | NCBI WGS metagenome assembly JACCDH01 (sample SAMN15323433, study PRJNA562643) | freshwater metagenome | isolation source: river surface water | place: USA:Blue River Watershed | collected 2017-08-15 | reverse complement strand
TGGTCAGCCTCGAAAAAGGAAAGTTCACCGAAGCGCCCGTCCAGTCACAGTTTGGCTGGCATGTGATTCGACTTGATGACACGCGGGCGGCAAAGCCACCCGAGTTTGATGAAGTAAAAAGTCAGCTTACCGAATCCATGCAGCGTCAAAAACTTCAGGATTTCCAACAGCAGCTCAAAGCGAAAGCGAAGATTCAGTAACCGTCTGTGCTTAGGTGATATCAACAGTGGTTCCCACAGGAACCTGGTCAAACAGCGACACAATGTCGCTGTTTTTCATTCGAATGCAGCCAATCGATCCCGGCTCACCCATCTCCACCGAGTCGGGCGATCCATGGAGATAGATGTACCGGCGCATCGTGTCGACATCTCCAAACCGATTCTTCCCAGGCTCAAGCCCTGATAGCCATAGAATTCGGGTAAGAATCCAGTCGCGATTTGGGAACGCTTCAGCAAGCGCTGGACACCAGATCTCCCCCGTGGGCCTTCGACCCACAAAGACTGTGTTCCAGGCAGCAGCCCGCCCCACCTTCGCACGAATCTGATGCCGACCCAGCGGGGTCTGGTAGCTACCCTTTTGTTGGCCAACGCCATTTTTTGAACTCGAGATACTGGTCTGCATCACAATTTTCCCGGGCGCATCGGGTGCCCAACGTAAACCACCCTCGAGCGCTGCGGGCGCGAGCTCCACAAGCGTGAGTGTCTGCGCTTGGGTAGAGAGCCGAATATGTAAGGAAGAAGGCTGCGGCATGTTAGGACTTGATCTGATGATCTTGGTTGGGCCCGTGCTTGCGTTGGTGATCAGCCTGGCGTCTTGTGTGAAAAAAATCCTGAAGTAACCTTGCGCAAGATTCTTTTAGAACACCGCCCCGCACAGCCACGTGGTGATTTAACTGCTTATTTGAGAATAGATCTAACACGCTACCTGCAACCCCAGTCTTCGGATCTGGGGCGCCATAGATTACCTCCTGAATGCGCGCATGAAACATCGCTCCGGCACACATCGCGCAGGGTTCTAGGGTGACATACAGAGAACACCCGGTTAGCCGATAATTACCCAATATTTTTGCAGCCGCCCGAAGGGCAATCATCTCGGCATGGCCGCTGGGATCATGCGTGGTAATTGGCGCATTGGCGCCACTTGCAATCACCTCACCCTGATAGACAACGACCGCCCCCACCGGAACCTCGCCTGCGGCCTGGGCAGCCTCGGCCTGCACAAGGGCAAGCCCCATAAAAACCTCATCGGAGTGCACAGCAGGTATCAAGTCGCCTCAGGCGTTGCTTGCCTTTTTAAGGATCGTATAAATCTGATCCTTTAGGTGAAGCTTTTCCTTCTTTAGGGTTTCAATCTGATCATGGGCGCTGGAGTGGGCCGTACTCTCCATATTTTTGATCTTCTGATCCAAGTCGTTATGTTTATCGAATAACCGTGTGAAATGATGGTCGGTGGTTTTGAGCTTCGTGATGAGGTCGCGGTATTCCGGAAACATAGAGACATTCCTTTTTAGTGAGACAACGTTATTGTAGAACCCGTTTTAATCAATCAGCGATCTGGCGCAGTGCCCGCTCAAAAGTCTCCACAGGCTGGCCCCCTGAAATCAGGTGCTGATCATTAATAATGACCGCAGGCACCGAATGGATGCCTCGCTCTTGGTAAAACTGCTCGCGCTCACGCACCTGGGCAGCGTAAGCATCAGAGGCAAGAATCTGGGCTGCCTGTTTTACCTCTAGTCCAACACTCGCGACGAGCTCTAGCAACACCTCGTGCGAGGCGGGGCTGCGCCCGTGCGTAAAATAAGCCACAAATAATGCTTCTTTAAGCGCCCTCTGAGCGTCCTGCCCCTGCAACCCGGCCCAGTGAAGCAGGCGATGGGCATCAAAGGTATTGTAGGCGCGGCTGCGGCCCCCACCACCTGCGTTGGTTCCACTAAAAACAAAGCCCAGTGATGCACCGCGCTCTCGAATCGCGGCCCGATTCGCCTCGGCCTGTGCCTCCGACAAGCCGTACTTCTCGGTAATGTATTCAGTGATGTCTTGCCCCTCCGGGCCCATCGTGGGGTTTAATTCAAAGGGCTGAAAATGTAGCGTTGCACGGATCTCTGGGCCAACACGGGCAAGCGCCTGGTCTAAGGCCTTAAGACCAATCACACACCAAGGGCAGGCGACATCAGAGACAAAATCGATCTTAAGCGTGGTCATACGCGGAAAATTTCCCTCTATTCCCACTCAATAGTCGCTGGAGGTTTTCCCGAAATATCGTAGACCACACGATTAATTCCTCGCACCTCATTAATGATACGGTTTGATACCTGTGCAAGCAGGTCATGCGGCAAACGGGCCCAGTGGGCGGTCATAAAATCGCTAGTCACCACGGCCCGAAGCGCCACCACCCACTCGTAGGTCCGTCCGTCGCCCATTACGCCAACGGATTTAATCGGCAGAAACACGGCAAAGGCCTGACTCGTTAGGGCGTACCAACTCTTACCAATGTCAGCTGTCTGACATAAGCCTGCAGCGACATCGCTGTCGCTGGCATGTGTTGTGCGCAGCGCATTAATGAAAATATCGTCGGCCCGCTGCAATAGAGCTACGAACTCTGATCTGATCTCGCCAAGGATTCGAACACCAAGACCTGGGCCGGGGAAGGGATGTCGATCGACCATCTCATGAGGAAGGCCAAGAGCCACCCCCAGCTTTCGAACCTCATCCTTAAAGAGTTCACGCAAGGGCTCAAGAAGTTTGAGCTCTAGCGTATCGGGTAACCCGCCCACATTGTGGTGCGATTTAATCGTGGCTGCTTTTTTGGTCTTGGCGCCTGCCGACTCAATGACATCGGGATAAATCGTACCCTGCGCAAGCCATTTGGCATTTGCGAGTTTTTCAGATTCTTGCTGGAAAACATGGACAAACTCGCGACCAATAATCTTACGTTTCTGCTCAGGATCGGAGATGCCGGCCAGAGCCGACATAAACCGCTCCATGGCATTGATATGAATCACGCGAACACCCATGTGCTTGGCAAATGTCTCCATCACCTGCAAGGCCTCTTGCCAGCGCAGCAGACCGTGATCAACAAATACACAGGTGAGTTGATCACCAATCGCCCTATGGATTAAAGCGGCCGCCACCGAGGAGTCCACACCCCCGGAGAGGCCTAAGATCACCTGATCACGACCCACCTGCGCACGAATCTTTGCAATTGCCTCGTCGATGTAATCGGGCATATTCCAATCCGGCTTTGCATTACAGATGTCCAACACAAACCGATTGAGAATCTGCACACCTTTTTTTGTATGGGTCACCTCAGGGTGGAACTGAACCCCGTAGAAATGCCGCGCCTCATCGGCCAACCCCGCAATCGGGCAGGAGTCGGTAGACGCCATTAACTTAAACCCTGCTGGTAAGTCCACTACCTTATCGCCATGGCTCATCCAGACATCTAATAAGCCATACCCTTCGGGTGTTTTTTCATCTTCAATATCTCTGAGTAAAGCGGTATGCCCGCGTGCGCGGACCTGCGCATAGCCAAACTCGCGTATGTGCCCTATCTCTACCCTGCCCCCAAGCTGCTCGGCCATGGTCTGCATGCCATAGCAGATCCCGAGAACCGGGACACCACGCCGAAAAACGCTATCGGGAGCACGCGGCGTCTGCGTCTCAGTCACCGACATTGGCCCGCCAGATAGAATAATTCCCCTCAGCGCATCGACCGGATGCTTGCCCGCATTTGGGGAACCCATCTGCTCTTTTCCGTAGCCTTCAATAAAGGCATCGGTAACATCGTAAGGAAAAATTTCGCAGAAAACACCCGCCTCACGGACTCGCCGCGCAATCAGTTGCGTGACTTGCGAGCCGAAGTCAAGAATCAGAATTTTTGAATGCATTGGGCGACTTAATCGATGTGATAGTTCGGCGCTTCTTTGGTGATCTGCACATCGTGCACATGCGACTCACGGATTCCGGCACTGGTGATCTCAACGAACTGGGCCTTCTGGTGGAACTCAGCAATCGAGCTGCACCCACAGTACCCCATGCTTGAGCGCACACCGCCGGCGAGTTGAAATAGAATTTGTTTGACGCTGCCCTTGTAAGGTACGCGGCCTTCAATGCCTTCTGGAACAAATTTGTCTGGGTTAGGGTTGTCACCTTCCTGAAAGTAACGGTCTGCTGAACCCGCCTGCATGGCCCCCACCGAGCCCATTCCCCGGTAACTCTTATAGGAGCGCCCCTGGAACAGAATAATCTCTCCGGGCGCCTCATCGGTGCCCGCAAAAAGGCCACCCATCATGACCGCGCTGGCCCCGGCCGCAAGCGCCTTCGCAACATCGCCGGAATACCGAATACCGCCATCTGCGATTAATGGAATGCCCGTCCCCTGCAAGGCCTTGGCGACCTGCGCAATCGCTGTGATCTGCGGTACACCAACCCCCGCAACAATTCGAGTCGTGCAGATCGAGCCTGGGCCGATACCCACCTTGACCCCATCGGCACCATGCTTCATTAAGGCGAGCGCTGCATCTGCAGTAGCGATATTGCCCCCAATCACCTGCACATTCGGATAATTTTTCTTAACCCACTGCACGCGATCAAGCACCCCTTTCGAGTGCCCATGGGCGGTATCCACCACAATCACATCAACACCCGCCCTGGCAAGGAGATCGACACGCTCCTCGGTACCTTCACCAACCCCCACAGCGGCGCCCACCCGAAGTTTCCCCTGTGAGTCGCGGCATGCAAGGGGGTGTTCGATACCTTTGAAAATATCTTTTACTGTGATTAGCCCACGTAATTCAAAGGCGTCGTTAACCACTAAGACCCGTTCGATACGGTACTGATGCATCAGGGCCTTTGCCTCTTCGATGCTGGCACCCTCTTTCACGGTGACCAGCCGATCTTTCGGAGTCATGATGGCCGAGACCGGCTGATCCAGCCGGGTCTCGAAACGGCGATCGCGATTGGTCACAATGCCTGCCACCTTGCCGTCTTTAACAACGGGAAGACCAGAAATCTTCTTCTCTGCAGATAGGGCTAGCAGCTGACGCACACTCATATCAGGCGACACGGTGATTGGATCTTTCACGACGCCGGCCTCAAAGCGCTTTACCTTAAAGACCTCCTGCGCCTGGAGTTCGGCGGTGAGATTCTTATGAATGATGCCGATTCCACCCTCTTCGGCGATTGCAATCGCTAGCCGGGCCTCGGTAACCGTATCCATTGCGGCAGAGACAACCGGTAGGTTTAAATCAATATCGCGCGTGAGTTTTGTCGACAGCAGGGTGTCTCGGGGGAGGACTTGCGAGTAGTCCGGCACCAAAAGAACATCGTCGAATGTCAGGGCTTTTTGCAGCAGGCGCATGGGCGCTCCAGAATTCCAAAGACGGATTATACCGAGCCCGCCCGCCAGTTCTGCTTGTGCACGCGCTTTGCCCGTTGACGCTCAAGCCGGGCCTTGGCGCGCGCCTTAGTCTCGATCTTGGCCCGCTCACGCCGGGCCTCTTTAGGGTCTGCAATTAGGCCCCGCCAGAGTTCAATTCGATCGCCGGGCATCAAGGGTTCAGATCTCTCTCGGGGCTCACCGAAGACACCAATTGCCTTAGCCTCGCGAGCCGCTTGGCGCAGTGCCTCTGATAGCCCCTCGTGGATAAGAGCATGATCAATGGTCTGGCCACGCGTGACCAGAATCTCCTGCCGAATCGACTTGCCCGGCCAGACCGCACAGATTTCCACACGAAACGTCATGTCATCGCACCCCACGTCTGACGTTTGCGGCAGATCTGTCGCGGGTACTGTAGGCCGATTCTTCATCAATTACTTTAAATAAACCGCTTCAGCACGGGAAACAAAGGAATCGACAAATGTGGCGGTGATATGGGCAAACACTGGCCCAATCACCTTCTCCAGTAGGCCACTCGAAAAATGGTAATCGAGACGAAACTCGACCTTACAGGCCTCTGCAGAGAGCGCGATAAATCGCCATCGCCCTTCAAGCGAACGAAAGGGGCCCGACAAGAGCCGCATCTCAATGCACTCCCCCGGGACATTCACATTTCGCGTGCTAAAGGACTGCTTGATTCCCTTAAAGTCGATTTCTAGCTCAGCTGAGACGATGTTGTCCTTTTGATCTAGAATTCGGCCTCCCGCGCACCAGGGCAAGAAAGCGGGGTAGTCTTCGCACTTGGCGACCAGGTCGTACATCTGCTTGGCCGAAAACGGCACAAGAACAGTTTTAGAAACATCAGGCATCCCCTATTTTATGTCGATCATCCAGAACAAGAAGGCATTTCACGACTACTTCATAGAAGAGCGCTATGAGGCTGGGATCGCGCTCGAGGGTTGGGAGGTCAAGGCTATCCGGGCGGGCCGATCTAACCTTAAAGAGGCCTATGTCATCGTTCGGCAGGGTGAGGTCTACCTAATTGGCTGCCACATCTCGGCCCTGCCCGAGGCCTCAAAGCATGTGAGCCCAGACCCAGTTCGGACCCGAAAACTACTCCTGAAAGCCGAGGAGATTCGTAAGCTAATCGGAAAGGTTGAGCGGGCGGGCTACGCCCTAGTGCCCATCGACATGCACTACGTCCGCGGCCGTATCAAGCTCGAGATTGGCCTGGCAAAGGGGAAAAAACAGCATGACAAACGCGACACCGAGAAGGACCGGGAGTGGGCGCGTGAAAAGCAGCGGCTTATCCGGGACGCGGTAAAAAGGGCCTAAACCGGCCCGATTTTCTCGCGAAAATGGGGGAGCCTAGGCTAGAATCCCGGCATGCCACTCGCAAGCTTACTCGTCTGTTTCTTTGGTGTGCTCGTCTGTATTTTTGCTGACGTGTGGACAGGGCTTTGCGCGATGGGTCTGGGCATCTTATCAATCGCCTTTTCGATCCACACCGCTGTAGACCTCCATCGAAAAGCCGAAGCAAAAGAGGCTGAGCGGCAACGCCTGCTGAAGGTTGCGAAAGAGGCCCAAGAACAAAAAGAAAAGCAAGAGCGCGAATGGCTTGAGAAAAATAAAAGAGGGTCTCCTCAGACCACCTAGGGTTTGGCCAGGGCCCTCCAGGTGTCAACCACCGTATCGGGGTTTAAGGAAATCGATTGGATGCCAATCTCCATTAGCCAGTGGGCAAGATCCGGGTGATCCGAAGGCCCCTGACCGCAGATACCCACATATTTATTGGCACGGTTACACGCATCAACCGCCATTTTTAAGAGAATCTTCACAGCAGGATCTCGCTCATCAAAGCCATCAGCAACAAGGCCCGAATCCCGATCAAGCCCCAAGGTTAGCTGAGTTAGGTCATTTGAGCCGATTGAAAAGCCATCAAAGTATTTTAAAAACTCGTCAGCCAATAATGCATTGGATGGCAGCTCACACATCATAATGAGCCGCAGGCCGCCCTCGCCTTTTGCATCAGCACCACTGCCGCGGATTAGCCCATAGCGGCCCAGAAGCGCCTCTACCCCCTGAGCCTCCTTCACTGTGCGGACAAAGGGAACCATCAACTCCACATTGGTGAGGCCCATATCCTCGCGCACGCGATGCATCGCCAGGCATTCCATCTCAAAACAATCTTCAAAGTTTTTAGCTAGATACCGCGAGGCACCACGAAATCCAAGCATCGGGTTTTCTTCCTCAGGCTCATAACGCGACCCACCGATGAGTTTGCGATACTCATTTGATTTGAAATCCGATAGCCGGACGATGACCGGCTTTGGCCAGAAGGCGGCGGCGATTGTGGCAACGCCTTCGGCAAGCTTGTCGATAAAAAAATCACGCGGTGATGCATGGCCACGAGAGATTTTCTCCACAGCATTTTTTAGATCAGCATCTAGGTTTGGATAATCAAGAATCGCCTTGGGATGGACCCCGATGTTGTTGTTGATAATGAACTCAAGTCGAGCGAGACCAACCCCATGGTTGGGTGTCGATTGAAAATCAAAGGCAAGCTGCGGGTTACCGACATTCATCATGACCTTCAGCGGGATCTGCGGCATCTCACCCACATGAACAGTCGAGACCTCGGTCTCGAGCAGCCCTGAATAAATTTTTCCTGTATCGCCCTCAGCGCACGACACCGTGACCTGCTGACCATCTCTCACATGGTCGGTCGCATCTCCACAGCCCACAACAGCCGGAATCCCGAGCTCGCGGGCAATAATTGCGGCGTGACAGGTTCGCCCACCACGATTGGTCACAATGGCCGAGGCGCGCTTCATGACCGGCTCCCAGTTGGGATCGGTCATGTCAGTGACCAACACATCGCCAGGCTGAACCCGCTCCATCTCGCGGGCATCCTCGATAACCCGGACCTGGCCAGCGCCAATTTTCTGGCCAATCGCGCGACCCTCGACCAACACCTCACCCGACGCCTTTAACTTAAATTTCTGCTGAGAGTCTGCCCCCGTTTGTCGGGACTTTACGGTCTCTGGGCGAGCCTGAAGAATGTAAAGCTTGCCGTCATTGCCGTCTAAGCCCCACTCGATATCCATCGGCCTTTGGTAATGTTGTTCAATTGTCAGCGCGTAGGCTGCGAGCTCTGAAGTCTGCTCTGGTGTCAGTGAATACCGATACCGATCGGCATCCGGCACATCAATCGTTTTAACTGCTTTTCCAGAGGCCTTTCGTTCGGCCTCGGAAGCGAAGATCATTTTGATTAGCTTACTGCCCAACTGACGCCGTATGACCGCAGACTTCCCCGCCCTTAGCATTGGCTTGTGAACATAGAACTCGTCTGGATTAACCGCCCCTTGAACGACGGTCTCTCCCAACCCATAAGAACTTGTGATGAACACCACATCGTTAAACCCGGACTCGGTATCCATCGTAAACATGACCCCGGCTGCGCCTAAGTCGGAGCGCACCATCCGTTGTATTCCTGCTGAGAGCGCGACATCGGCATGAGCAAATCCCTTGTGCACCCGATAGCTAATGGCACGATCGTTATAAAGCGATGCAAAAACGTGCTTGATTCTATCGAGGACCTCATCGATGCCATTGACATTGAGATAGGATTCCTGCTGCCCGGCAAACGACGCATCGGGCAGATCCTCCGCGGTAGCCGATGATCGAACGGCAACCGAGACCCCGGGGCTATCCTTTATCAGCGCCTCGTAATGGGCGCGAATCTGCGACTCGAGCACTGGAGGTAGCGGGGTCTGAAGCACCATTTGACGGATTGCATCCCCACATGCGGCAAGGGCCCGGACATCCTCCACATTAAGGCTATCGAGTCGTTGATTGATTCTCTCCCGCAGGCCCCCGAAATCCAGAAATGCACGAAAGGCGCTCGCGGTTGTCGCAAATCCGCCGGGAACCCGCACGCCCGCTGAGCCCAGTTGCGAGATCATCTCGCCTAAGGAGGAGTTCTTGCCACCTACTGAGTCGACATCCGTCATTCGGAGCTGCCCAAATGGAATAACCCAAGACTCTTGTTGGGGATCCTGGTTGTGTGCCAGCGATTGCGCCAATTTGTTCATTCGGTACACCTTGAAGATAATGAAAGATCTGCAACTAATCCGGGATTCTACCTAGTCTCGCGCCCTATGACCTCGAGCCTTACCGATCAAGCCGCTCCAGACCCTATCATCCCGGCAGGGCGTACCGTGTTCTTTGTCTCCGACGGCACGGGAATCACGGCCGAGACCTTCGGATCATCGATCCTGGCCCAGTTCGATAGCCTGCGGTTTCGGCTTAGGCGAATCCCCTTTGTCGACAGTCTGGAGAAGGCCGACGACGCAGCCAACGTCATCGAGACCCAGGCCAAAGAAGATGGAAAGCGGCCAATCGTATTTTCGACCCTGGTCAACACGAGAATTCTGGAGCGCATTAAGCGGGTTCAGGCCCTTCATCTTGAACTGTTTCAGACCTTTGTCGAGCCGCTTGAACGTGAGCTCGATCTCAAATCAAGCCACACCATTGGTCGGTTCCATCACGCTACCGATTCCGATGCGTATAAAAACCGTATCGAGGCTATTAACTATTCGCTCGCCCACGACGATGGCCAGTCAATCAAAAACCTGCGCGAGGCAGACGTTATTCTGATTGGTGTCTCACGCAGTGGTAAGACACCCACAAGCCTTTATCTGGCCATGCAGCATGGCTTAAAGGTAGCCAACTGCCCGCTGATCCCGGAAGACTTTGAACGCGATGCCCTTCCCTCGACGATCGCTGGCTTTAAACCAAAACTCTTCGGTCTAACCATCGACGCGGAGAGGCTTTCTCAGATTCGTAATGAGCGCAGGCCTGGCTCTAAATATGCCTCCATCGAAAACTGTCGCATGGAGGTGGGCTGTGCCGAACAGATGATGAAGCGCGAGTCAATCCCCTCGCTATCGACGACAACAAAGTCGATTGAGGAGATTGCAACGACGATTCTGACTAAGCGAGGCATTGGGCGGTAAGGAATTTCTCACGAGCCAACCGCCTCATCAGATCATGCGAGTGTCTGCCTGCGTCGCATCTCAAAAAAACAAATACCTGCAGCCACCGCCACATTGAGTGACTCGACTGCGGCTGTCTGTGGAATCACCACCACCTGGGCTTTACGAAGAAACTCCTGGGCAACGCCATCGCCCTCTTGGCCAAATACCCAGGCAATGGGCTGGTTCAATTGGAGTTCTGCTGAATAAAGCGACACCGCATCGGGCTGGTTCGCTGTTGAGAGCAGATGAAAGCCTTGTAGGCGACAGGCATCAATGGCCTGCTTTGCTTCAACACCTTGACGAATCGTCATCTGAAAATGGGCACCCATTGCGGCTCGCAGCACCTTGGGCGACCACGGATCGACAGTGCCTGTGACACACCAACATTGTGCAATACCCGCAGCGGCTGCCGAACGTAATAAGGCACCCAGATTACCGGGGTCTTGAATTCGATCGACAATAACAACTGCGGACTGCATCAATGCTTTTCGGCCTACCGACAGATCGGCTTCATTGCTGCTTAGGACATCATTACCGCCTGGGTCATTACCGCCTGGGTCATTACTGCGTGGGTCATCATTGGCACCCGATGAAATCGGAACTTCAATTACGAGACCCCATCCGAGAGAGGATTCAATCTGGGTGATTTCAGAAAAGCAATCGGCAGGAATTATCCAGACCTCGCGAAAACTCTGGACGCCTCGGGGTGCGCTGGCCAAGAGATCGGCAAGCAGTAGTTTCTCTGAGGCCACAAGGATCGGCAACGAGGTCTGTGTATCAAAATAACTCCTGCATAGCCGCTCTCCTTCGACCCATGCAGCGTTGTGAGACCGGCGCAGACGCCCGCCCATCACGAGTTCTCTGAGCAGCTTAATGCGGGGGTTTTTGCGCGAACGAATCTCTTTTGTAATCGTCGCCATGCGCGCCGCCTCAGAATTAGCCTGATTCATCTTGGGTCCAACTTTAGGGCGAGTCGTCGGGCAATTGGGGCAAAGGTCTTTCGGTGAATTGGCGTTACCCCAAAGGTATCAAGGGCAGCGAGGTGCTGCCGCGTGCCATAACCCGCATGCCGATCAAAACCATAATCGGGATAGATGCTGTGGAGCCTTCGCATCTCGCAATCGCGCGCTGTCTTGGCCAGAATTGAGGCTGCTGAGATACTGGGCTCTGTCTGATCACCCTTAATGATTGCTTGTGTGGGATAGGGCCAGGACCAAGGGCCCTCAAAATCACCAGGCGAATGATTTCCATCCACCCGAACGAGAGGCGTTTGTGTAATCGGCACCCTGTCACCCTCCGAATAACGCCGCAGACAGTCCTCGACCGCCCGGGACATTGCCATGAAGCTTGCACGCAGAATATCAAGGGCCTCAATCTCGCTCACCGTTGCCCAGCCAATTCCCCAGGCAAGACTCTTCGTCTGAATTAGCGGTGCCAGTCGGTTTCTTTTTGTTTCGGAAATTGATTTCGAATCAGCGAGCCCCTCAAGTGGGAGATTCGGATTGAGAATCACCGCGGCCGCGCAGACGGGTCCGGCAAGTGGGCCGCGGCCAGCCTCATCGACCCCGATATGCATGATCAAGTTCAGATGCCAGGATGTCGGCAATTCGATGGGCTGCGCCCTGCCGCAAGCTCTGGTGTAGGCCAGAGAATCGTTCAATAAGAGCGGCTGATTTCTGGGGCTGATCAAGCCAAGCCAACACTGAATCCTCTAGGGCTTTTGCATTGCATTGGTCTTGAATAAACTCTGGAACCACCTGCTCTTTTAATAAAATATTCGGCAGACCAATCATTGAAATTACTGCCCGTCGCTTCATTAATCGATAGGTTAGGTTCGGCACACGGTAGCCAATCACCATCGGACGCTTAAAGAGCGCCGCCTCCAAGGTTGCGGTTCCGCTCGCAACCAAGGCAACATCACAGGCTGCCAGCACAGTATGCGAAATTGGGGTTTCTGAATCTAGGGGCTGCTCTATCCAGCGCACGCCCGCCTCTCTGGCCGCCTGTATCACGGGCCGTCTGCGCGAGAGCCGATTAAGTAGCCCTGTCATCGCTTGCGAAGCGGCTGGAACCACGACGTGAGCCCGGGCGGTTAGCGCCATCGCCGCCCCAAAAAATGCCTCACTATTATGTTGAAGCTCACCGATCCGAGAGCCAGGCATAACGGCTACAACAGGTCTTGCGTCATCGGGAACCCCAAGGGCTGCGCGGGCAGCCTTGCGATCGGGCGACTCCGAAATGAGATCGGCAATTGGATGACCAACATAAGTCGCCTGCACCCCCGTGCCGTTATAGATATCGGTCTCAAAAGGAAAAATACACAGCATGTGATCGACCGCCTGTTGAATCTTACGAATACGCTCTGGCCTCCAGGCCCAGATCGATGGGCTAATGAGGTGTACCGTTCGCACACCCCTGCCCCGCAGCCTAGCCTCGACCCCAAGGTTAAAGTCAGGCGCATCCACACCCAGAAATACACGGGGCTGCCATTTATTGGCGTACTCTAAAAGCCAATAGCGCACGGCTAGGATATGCACGAGCTTTGATAGCGCTTCGACATAGCCACGAACGGCGAGATCATGACTAGAGAACCAGCACTCCATTCCAATCGCGCTAAGCCTAGGCCCACCAATACCTGCCAACTCCAGCTCGGGCGAGAGCAGACGAAGTGTCTTCATCGCATCTGCGGCGATTAAATCTCCGGAGGCCTCACCCGTAACCGCAACGAGACGGCGCATCGACACGCTTAGCGCACAATGCCGCGGGTTGACGCAGCAAGAAAGTCAGAAAATAGCGCGATGGCTGCAGCATCTGCGTCACTGGTAGCACCTGTCGATAGTGGATCACCCAGCTGCTCGAGTGCAGAGGCAAGTGTGCTGCCCGACTTATAAACCAACTTGTAGGCCTTTCTCAGGCTTGCAATCTGGGTTTCGGTAAAGCCACGACGGCGAAGCCCTTCAGTATTGATGCCGTGTGCGGATGCAGGATTTCCTGTTGCCATTACATAGGGTGGAAGATCCTGCAGCAGGGTTGTTCCAGCGCCTGTCATTGCATGGGCGCCAATCTTTACAAACTGGTGCACGCCCGTGATGCCCCCCAGAATCGCCCAGTCACCGACCACAACATGGCCTGCGAGCTGTGTGGCATTGGCCATGATGGTGTTGGAGCCGATCTGGCAATCATGCGCAATATGCACATAGGCCATGATCCAGTTGTTATGCCCTATGCGTGTCACGCCTGTATCCTGAACGGTGCCCAGGTTCACGGTACATGACTCACGAAAGGTGTTGCCCTCACCGATCTCTAGCCGCGTAGGCTCGCCTTTATATTTTTTATCCTGTGGCGGCCCGCCGATAACGCAGTGCGAGTGCACGGTATTGCCTTGGCCCAACTGGGTGTTACCAATAATCTGAGCATGGGCATGAACAATGCACCGCGAGCCCAGCACCGCCTCGGGACCAATAATCGCAAAGGGACCAATCTGAACATCCGCAGCAAGCGATGCCTTTGGGTCGACCAAGGCCGTTGGGTGAATGGTTGCCATAGACTTACTCTGCTGAGGCCTTAGTGGGTAGATCTCTCAGCGCACACATTAAATCCGCCTCGGCAGCAACCTGACCCTCTACCATCGCCGTTGCCTTGTACTTCCATAGCAGCCGGGATTGCCGCTCAATCGAGACATGCAGCATCAGAATATCTCCAGGTACGACGGGCTTTTTAAAACGGCAGTTATCAATACCCACAAAAAAGTAAACCGAGTTCTCATCTGATTTACTCCCCATTGTTTTGAATGACAGGATTCCAGCGGCCTGGGCTAAGGCCTCCACAATAAGAACGCCGGGCATAACGGGGTAGTGGGGGAAGTGGCCGTTGAAGAATTCCTCATTAATGGTGACATTCTTCTGGGCAACAATCCGTTCGCCTACGATTAATTCGTTAACCTTATCGACAAGAAGGAATGGATATCGATGGGGAAGCGTGTCGAGAATTTCGCGGATTTCCATAGTGCAATGTCTTTCTTTAACTAGATTTCTTCTGAACCTGACGCCGTAATTCGGGAAGGCGCCGAATAATCGCTGCACTTTTCTCCCAATCGCCTTGGGCCTGCAGCGGATAGACCCCAACATACTTTGCAGCCAGCTCAATGCTTGAGGTCACAAGACTCATCGGGCCGATGATGGTGCCTTCTGCAATACTCAGGTGGCCAAGAATTCCGGCTGCACCACCAATCTGACAATAGGCACCAATTGAGGCACTTCCGGCGATCCCGACACAAGCGGCAATTGCGGTGTGATCCCCAATCGTGACATTGTGGGCAACCTGAATCTGATTATCGAGCTTTACTCCATTACCGATTACCGTGTCGTCTAGTGTTCCACGGTCAATGGTGGTGTTGGCACCGATCTCAACATCATGTCCAATCCGAACGCGTCCAAGCTGCGGGATCTTCAACCACGATCGATCGGGCTGGGGCGCAAAACCAAAACCATCGGCACCGATTACAGATCCGCTGTGGAGAATCGCTCGCTCGCCGATGACGCACTCGTGGTAGACCGTCACATGGGGATAGAGTAGCGACCCCGACCCGATCTCAACGCCAGCGCCAAGCAGACACCCAGCTCCGATGTCACAGTCGTCCCCAATCACGCAACCCGGACCCATCACAACGTTTGCTGCAACCCTAACGCGCTCGCCAATGATTACGCTCGGGTCAATTGTGGCCAAAGGATGGATTGCCGTTTCGCCAACGCCGACCTGGCGCTGTCGCGCAAACAGCCATCCCGCGGCCTTGGCAAAATAGAGATAGGGGTCAGCCGTTTCAATACAGGTGCAGGAGAGCCCCGCCGACTGCGCAAGCTGCGCATCCTGCAGAATCAGCAAAGAGGCCTTAGACGCTTTGAGTTGATCATGCAGGCGGGGGTTTGATAGAAAGCTCGCCTCCCCCGGGCCTGCCCGCAGAAGACTTGCAAAACGAGATACCCGCGTATCTGCATCCCCAACCAATCGGCCACCGAACGCAGAGACCAGATCCTGTGCGGAAGCGCTAGTCTTGAGTGGTGTATCCAAGCGCGGGTTCCCTCGAGCCCGATTGGATTAACGAGCCGCGGAGTTCAGTGACCGAATAACCTTCTCGGTAATGTCGATCTTGGGCGATGCGTAGACCGCCTCTTGGAAAATAATGTCGTACTTTTCGGCCTCCGCGATCTGACGGATCGCACGATTAGCCCGCTCGATTACGGTGGCCAACTCCTCATTTCTGCGCTGGTTGAGATCTTCACGAAATTCACGCTGCCTGCGCTGAAGATCTCGCTCCAATTCAGCTGCCTCCCGTTGGCGTTTACTGCGCTCGGACTCTGGCATCACCGCCGCATCACGCTCGAGCTTAGAGGATGCCTCCTTCAGTTTGGCAGCGGTCTCTTGAAGCCCCTTCTCACGCTTTGCAAATTCCTGCTCAAGCTTTTGCTGCGATGCCTTCGCAGGCGCAGACTCGCGCAAAATCCGCTCGGTGTTCACGAAACCAATCTTTGAATCCTGTGAAAAGCTGGGACCCGCCCAGAGTAAGGCGCAGCCGACGATCGCTAGACCCGGGTTTTTAAATGAACGAAGAGCAGATTTCAACTTAAGGCTCACAACAAGACTCCAAGGAGTTAAGGCCCTGATTTTCGCATGAATCAGGATTTTTCAAAGGCAGCCCAGGGGCCGCCCCGAAAAGAGGGCAGAAATGCTTCTAGCTTAAAACCCAGTGCCGATCTGGAACTGAAGCCTCTGGGTCTGATCGCCCGTTTCTTTGCGAATCGCACTGCCCATGCTGAGCTTTAAGGGACCCACAGGCGAGAGCCATGACAAGCCAATCCCGATAGAGGCGCGCAGATCGCCAAACTCGACCTTCTCACTCTCTTGCCAGACCGTTCCCGCATCAATGTAGGTAAATAGTCGAATCGTTCGATCCTGAGCCATCCCAGGCAAGGGGAAGAGCAGCTCACTATTGAGCACGAGCTTACGGTTACCACCAAGCGAGGAACCATCTGAGTCGCGGGTGCCAATTCCCCCACCCGAGAAGCCTCGAACCGAACCGATACCACCGACATAGTAGTTCTTAAGGATTGGGTAATCCCGTCCACCAAGGCCTACCCCCCAGCCGATATCGCCGTTTAAGGCCAAGGTGACGCTACGGGTGAGCGGATAGAAATACTGATGGCCATAGTTGAGCCTCGCATACTCGAGGGTGCCCGCGGGAGTTGCGTAATCGAAATTAAGATACTGCTGGCGGCCGCGCGTTGGCGCAATCGCGCTGTCTCGGGAATCCCGCGACCATCCGAGCGTTAACGAATAAGCATCAAGATCGGTGGTGCCGAACCGATTGACCTCGGTCTGAATACGAGTAGGCCACAACGAACGGGTTCCGCCGTACTTGCTAAGTTCGTAGTTGCCGCCCAGGAAGATACGATCCTCCTCGGTGTAGGGAATGCCGAACCGCGCGCCAAGGCCTTGTGAGGTAACAGAGTATTTGTTGGCACTGACAAGTTCATCCGGCTCAAACTTACGCGTATAGATGTCCAGAGAGCGGCTCACGCCATCATCGGTCCAGTAAGGATCGACGTGGGTTACCGCAAAGGTCTGCCGAAGTTTGCTGCTATTGACCTCAAGAGAGAGGTTTGTGCCAGTGCCCAGGAAGTTCTGTTGGGTAATCGAGCCTGACAACACCAGGTTATCGGTGCTTGAGAAACCGACACCAAGGGTTAATGCCCCTAAAGGCCGCTCCTCAACTTTGATATTGACATCCACCTGATCGGGGGTTCCCACAACCGGGGCCGTATCGATGCCGACATCCTTAAAGTAACCCAGTCGGTCGATTCGGTTGCGTGAGAGTTTAATTCGGTCAGCGTCATACCAGGAGGCCTCGAACTGACGCATCTCCCTGCGAATCACCTCGTCGCGGGTTTTAGAGTTGCCACTAATGTTGATGTTGCGTACGTAGACACGGCGACCTGGATCGACCTGCATCACGAAGGTCACTCGGCGCTTCTCACGATCGATTTCCGGCAGTGGCGTGACACTCGCAAACGCGTAACCTAACTCTCCAAGGCGATCATTAATCGATTTGCTGATGTTCTGGAGGCGCTCGTTATTAAAGACCTCGCCTGATTTGATAGTGATTAATTTTGCGAACTCATCATCACGGCCAAGCATATCGCCCACCAGCTTTACATCCTGGATAACGAACTTCTCGCCTTCATTGATCACGATCGTGATGAATACATCTTTACGATCCGGGGAGACCGAGACCTGTGTTGAATCCACATTGAACTCAAGATAGCCTTGATTGAGGTAAAACGACCTCAGAGACTCAAGGTCACCGGTCAGCTTCTGGCGAGAGTACTGATCGGCCTTGGTATACCAAGACATCCAGGTGGGGGTGGAGAGCTTAAATTCCTCTCGCAGTCGTGACTCTTTAAAGGCCTTGGCGCCCACGATCTTAATTTCTTTAATCCGGGCATCCTCGCCTTCGTCAATCGCCAGTTGAATCGCTACGCGGTTACGCTCAAGGGGTGTCACCGTTGAGACAATTTTTACGTTGTACTTGCCACGACCGAGGTACTGACGCTTAAGCTCTTGTTCTGCGCGATCCAGAAGCGCCCGATCAAAGATCCGTGACTCTGCAAGCCCGGTGTCATGAAGCGCCTTTAAGAGCTGATCCTTCTCAAATTCCTTCGACCCGCTGACCTCAACAATGCCAATGGCGGGGCGCTCTTCAACGGCAATCACCAAGACCTGGCCGTCGAGCTCGATCCGAACATCCTTAAAAAACCCTGTCGCAAAGAGGACCCGAACAGCCTCAGCGGTGCCCTGCTCCGTGACTCGATCACCAATCTGAATGGGGAGGTAAGAAAACACGGTACCTGGCTCGATGCGTTGCAAACCCTCAATCCGGACATCGCGAACGACAACACCGAGCGCCTGTGCAGCGGGGGACTCGGCTGGCGCAGCGGTGGCAGGCGGCTGTGTCTTAAGTGGGCTTTGCCCGTAGGCAATTGCGGGATTTAGAACCAGTAAGGCAACTGCAGTCAGACCCACCGTCGATAGTGCCAAGGGCGCCAGTGACGCTTTACGCGCTGAGAACATAAGGTTCGGACTTCCTAATAAGTTGTGATTTGGCACCCAGATTCCTACCATCCCGCAAGCCGGGAAAAATCGTTAAACAAAGCGACTGTCGTCAGCAGTATTATCAGGGCAACCCCCATCCGACGGCCGGCATCCTGAACCTCGGCTGATAAGGGGCTACCCCTGACAAACTCCCAGAGATAATACAAGAGGTGTCCCCCATCAAGCATGGGGATTGGCAGAAGGTTGAGCACCGCAATACTGATGCTGATCAAGGCAAGAAACCCAATAAAGGGCTGCAACCCACTGCCAGCCGACTGACCCGCCGCATCGGCAATCGTAACCGGGCCACTAATCTGGCGCCATGAGATCTCCCCGACAATCATGCGGCCCAGGGCTTGGAAGGTTAGAACGGTCATCTCCCATGTTCGGCTCACCCCCCTCGAGACGGCAGTGACAAGGTCATCCGAGACTTCAACGGTGGCAACGTCCGCACCAACGACCGCGCCAATCCGATAGACCCCATCAGCACCGGGCTTAGGCCTAATCAAGACCCGTTCTGAACCTACCGAGGGTGTTGAGCCGATCGAATTGGTGTTGGACACGATTAGTTCGATCGGCCTGCCGCCCGATGCCTGCACCCGTGCAATCATGGTCTCCGGCTGAAATACGGGCTCACCACTCACCTGCAAGATCCGATCGCCCACTCTTAGGCCAGCATCCGCCGCTGCGCTTGCCTCCTGTATGCGCAATATCTTGACTGACTGGCTCAACGGAAGAAGACCAATTGAAGCAATAGCCAGGGCGGGGTCTGCGGCATAGGATGCCTTGGCAGCCCCGTCTGCCCCCGATTCGCTACGCCCGCCTGGGCGCAGATTTAGTCTGACCCCACGCACTTGAGAAGACCGGTGCTGCAGACTTAGTTCAATCTGATCGCTACCCTCCCCGACTAACGCCTGCGCCATTCGCCAGCGCAACTCAGTAAAACTACGAACCAAACGGCCATCGACTGCAACAACCTGATCGCCCGCTGTGATGCCAGCAGCTGCTGCAATGCTGCCAACGGGTGGTTGACCTAAAACCGCCTGAGGCTCCTGCCGATCGGCTGAGAACAGAAATGAATACGCAACGGCCGCAAAAATGAGATTCGCTAAAGGCCCCGCGAAGACAATCCACGAACGAGCGGCCAGCGGCTTTGAATCGAATGAGGCATCCTCCATCCGCACGTAGCCCCCCAAGGGCACGAGGGCAACAACCCATTCGGTTCCTGTTTTCGGCTGGGTCCACTTTAAAACCTCTTTTCCAAACCCAATCGAAAAACGAATGACCTGAACACCGCAGCTACGCGCGGCAAGGAAGTGACCCATCTCGTGGACAAAGACGAGGATCGCAATCGCAAGAAGGAAATAAACGAGTGTCATCATGTGGCAAGCCCATCGCAGATGGCCTGGGCATGACGGCGTGCCCGCTGATCAATCTCCAATAGACTCTCAAGAGATTGCGGCGCAACGCCAGTTAATTCTCCGAGCGCCTCCAGTGTCTGCGCGACGACCCTAAAAATATGCCCAAACTTTAGGCGCTCTTTTAAAAAGTAATCGACTGCAATCTCATTGGCCGCGTTGAGCACCGCAGAGGCGCAGCCCCCCATCCTGAGGGTCTGGCGCGCTAGACCCAAGGAGGGAAAGCGATCGTTATCGGGCGGCTCAAACTCAAGCTGCCGTGAAGAAGTCCAGTCGAGCCGCGTCACGGGCGTTGCAATGCGCGCAGGCCAGCCCATTGCGCAGGCAATCGGCGTGCGCATATCCGGAGAGCCCAGCTGCGCAAGGGTTGAGCCATCCGAGAACTCGACCATGGAATGAACAACACTCTGAGGGTGAATCACGACCTCGATTCTTGACTCTGGTAGTGCAAATAACCAATGAGCCTCGATCAGTTCAAGACCCTTATTCATCATCGTGGCGGAATCGACGGAGATCTTGCGCCCCATTGACCAGTTGGGATGTGCAATCGCCTGCGCCACGGTCGCCTCAGACATTACCGACTTCTCCACCTTGCGAAATGGCCCACCCGATGCAGTTAACAGAAGACGTGTCACAGCCTCGGGTATCTGGAAGCAACGATAGTTCTCACCAAGGCACTGGAAAATTGCATTGTGCTCGCTATCGATGGGCAGCACCGTTGCCCCGCCCTTTAGAGCCGCGCCCACCATCAGGGTACCCGCCATCACCAAGGCCTCTTTGTTGGCAAGCAGAATTGTCTTTCCCGCCTGTGCAGCTGCAATCGCCGCACCCAGACCAGCCGCACCGACAATTCCCGTGATCACCATGTCAATCTCAGGATCGCTCACCACCTCAGCCAATGCTGCATGCCCATCCATGACAGTGATACTGCGACCCCACGGCGTCTGTGCCAACGCAACCCGACAGGCTTGGGCGCTCTGTGAATCGGTCATGACAATCGCTTTGGGTTTAAACCGCTCGCAAAGACCCAGCATCTTATCGACCTGCTGATGTGCCGTTAAGACGGATGCCTTAAATTGATTGGGATGACGCGCAATCAGATCGAGTGTGCTCTCGCCAATGGATCCGGTGGCACCGAGCACGGCACAGGACCGCGTAGGAACGCTATCGATCATGTCGACGATGGGTTTTTCTAAACAAGGTTAACGTCCAATCTGACCCGATTGCATCAGGGTGACCAGACACATTGTTACCGGAAATACCGCCATCAGGGCATCAATTCGATCGAAAACCCCACCGTGCCCCGGAAGAATAACGCCAGAATCCTTCACACCAGCGATTCGCTTTAAAAGAGACTCATAGAGATCCCCCATCACGCTAATCAGCGTGATCATCACAATACAAGCCAACATCAGCGCAAGGCCAAGGGAATGGTAGAGCAATGCAAACACAGAGCCCCCTGGGTTGTCGGCCAATGCCGCCTGCCAAGATATCAGTCCCAACGCGAGCACAACGTTTCCCAATAAGGCACCGATCACGCCCTCCCATGTCTTGCCAGGGCTCACCGCTGGCGCAAGCTTGTGCCGCCCGAATGCGCGGCCAGCGAAATAGGCAGCGGTATCGGCTACCCAGACGATTAGCAAAACGGAGAGTAAAAAACCCTTACCCATTCCATCGGCCTGTAACAAGGCTAGCCAGGTGGCAACGCAGAGCGCGATGGCCATGCACTGGCCAGCAAGTCGCTGTCCGCCAATGCCTGTGCGTCGTGCAATTGCAAATGGAACAAGAAGAATCCAAACAAGAGTCGCAAGAACGTAGAGCGGCATCACCGCTATTCCAGACCCCGAGGCGGACAGAATAATGGCGGGATTCGTGAACAGCCCCAGCACGCCCAGCACGACGAATAAGACGGCAATAACGACGCAGGTCCATCGAGGGCTATTCAAAAGCCTTAGCCACTCGTAACAGGCGACTGACAAAATAACGAGCAACAGGACATCGAAGCCCAAGGGTGGCGCTAGCCACGCAAACCCAACCAGCAGAAAAAGAACAACAGCAGCGGTTAGGATGCGGGTGAGGAGCATTGAGTGACTTGGGCCGAGGTTCGGCCAAAACGCCGCTCGCGGCTACGGTAAGACTGGATCGCCTGATCGAGCTGGGTGTCGTCGAAGTCTGGCCAGAAACAGTCGGTGAAATAAAACTCTGCGTAGGCGAGTTGCCACAACAAAAAGTTACTGACACGCTCCTCCCCGCCCGTTCGAATAAACAAATCGGGCTCCGGCGCGTAATGCATTACCAGGTAGGGCGAGAGCATTTCCTCTGTGATTGGCGTCTTTAAGGAGACGATCTCAGGATGCTCGAGCAGCATCTTGTGAGTCGCCTGCAGAATATCCCAACGCCCACCGTAATTTGCGGCGACCGTAAGATGGAATTTGTCGTTGGCAGCTGTTTCCTCCTCGGCACGCGAAATCATGTCACGGAGCTTTGTATTAAAGGCCGATCGATCACCAACGATATGCAGTCGCACACCATTGGTTTTTAGGTCTCTTACTTCCCGCTCGAGGGCCTTCAGAAACAAGGACATCAGAAACGAGACTTCAGCCTCTGGACGACGCCAATTCTCGGAACTAAAGGCAAATACCGTTAGGTACTGAACACCCCGCCGCATGCAGGATTCCACCACCTGGCGCAGTGCAGCCACGCCTCGCTCGTGACCCACCATGCGGGGTAGGTGACGCTTTGCTGCCCAACGTCCATTGCCATCCATGATCATTGCGATGTGCCTGGGCACCTCGTGGACCTGAGGCACGATGAGGGTTGAGCTCTGGTGGTCGGCTGGGCTTGTCATTCGTAATCCGATTTAGACCGTCATGATTTCAGCTTCCTTGGTCGCAAGGAGCTTGTCGATCTCAGCGATAAACTTGTCGGTGAGTTTCTGAGCATCCTCTTGTCCGCGGCGCTCGTCATCTTCCGAGATGGCCTTCTCTTTAACGAGCTTTTTGAATCCCTCGTTGGCATCCCGGCGGATATTGCGAATGGCGATTTTTGTCTCCTCCCCCTCGTGTTTAACGACCTTTGTTAACTCACGGCGGCGCTCCTCGGTAAGAGCAGGCATCGGAACTCGAATGAGATCGCCCGAAGCCGCCGGATTAAGCCCGAGATCTGAATCGCGAATGGCTTTCTCAATTACGGCAACCATCTTCTTCTCGTAAGGCTGCACCCCGATCGTACGGCTATCCACCAGATTGACATTGGCGACCTGGGACAGGGCTGTTGGGCTTCCGTAGTAGTCGACATGGATATGATCGAGCAGTCCCGTGTGGGCCCGGCCGGTCCGGATTTTGGCCAGGTTAGCCTTCAAATTTTCAATCGAGCGCGACATCTTTTGCTCGGCATTGGTTTTGACTTCTTGTAGGGTAGCCATATCAGAGCCTCACTGAGAATTCAAAAAAACTAGACATGCACTAGACATGCACAAGGGTGCCTTCGGCCTCCCCTTGAACGATTCGGGATAAGGCGCCCTGCTTAAAAATACTAAATACACGAATGGGTAGCTTCTGATCTCTGCACAGGGCGAAGGCTGTTGCATCCATTACCTTGAGGTTCTGAGAAATTGCTTCATCAAAGCTTACCGTGGTGTAACGTTGGGCATTGGGATCTTTTGCGGGGTCGGTGTTATACACACCGTCGACCTTGGTGGCCTTTAAGACAATCTGCGCACCAATCTCAGCACCACGCAGGGCGGCCGCGGTATCCGTTGTGAAGAAAGGATTGCCGGTACCGGCCGCAAAGATCAGCACCTTGCCCTCTTCGAGATAACGGATCGCCTTGGGGCGAATGTAGGGCTCCACCACCTGATCAATCCGCAACGCGGACTGAACCCGGGCCGTCAGGCCGCAGCGCCGCATGGCATCTTGAAGCGCTAAGGCATTCATCACAGTCGCAATCATTCCCATATAGTCCGCGGTCGCGCGGTCCATCCCCGATGCCCCGGGCGCGACACCACGAAAAATATTTCCACCACCAATCACGACCGCGACCTCAACGCCCAACTCAGTAACCTGTGCAATCTCTTTCACAATGCCGTCGATGGTCTCGCGGTTGATGCCGTAAGGATCTTTCCCCATCAGCGCTTCACCAGAGAGTTTCAACAGAATGCGTTTGATTGTGGTGGCCATAGTCTTGAGTTCTAAGCAGAGAAACTAAAACGTCTCGGCAGCCTTAGGCCGCTCTTGCGGCTGCGGCTTGCGCGGCAACTTCAGCAGCAAAGTCGTTTGCCTTCTTCTCGATTCCTTCCCCAACAATATAAAGGGTAAAGGATGCAATCGATGCCCCGCGGGCCTTAAGAAGCTGCTCAATGGTTTGTTTACCGTCTTCGGCCTTAACAAAGACCTGACCCAAGAGCGTTACTTCTTTGAGGAACTTCTGTACTGAGCCCTCGACCATCTTGGCGATAATCTCCGCAGGCTTGCCCGATTCGGAAGCTTTTTCTGTGGCGATCCTGCGCTCCGTTTCAATAATAGAGGGATCAACGCCCGAGCTATCGAGGGACTTGGGTTTTGATGCTGCAATGTGCATGGCCAAATCCCGACCAAGATTGTCATCACCGCCGACTAGGTCAATGAGAACCCCAATCTTGGCCCCGCCATGGATGTAGGAATAGAGCTTACCTTTCGCCTCAGTCACCGTGAAGCGGCGAACTGAAATGTTCTCGCCAATCTTCCCAATGAGCGCCGTGCGCTGGGACTCGACTGTTCCGCCGGCAATTGCGTGACCCCCCAGGGCCTCGACCGTCGCAACGGTGCCGCCGCAGACGAGCTTTGCAACGGAGTCCGAGAACCCGAGGAAATCCTCATTCTTGGCAACAAAATCTGTCTCGCAATTAACCTCCACCATCGAGGCCCGATTACCTGCGATATGCAGGGCAACGATGCCCTCGGCAGTGACCCGTGCTGCGGCCTTGCTGGCTTTGCTGCCGAGTTTTACGCGCAGAATCTCTTCCGCTTTAGCCAAATCACCATCGGCCTCGGTTAATGCTTTTTTGCATTCCATCATCGGCGCATCGGTTTTCTCACGAAGCTCTTTGACCATTGCTGCGGTAATTTCCGCCATGTTTGTTCTCCTGTAACAGTTCTATCTGAAGTCTATGGATTGTCTAGATAAAAAACGAGGGGCCGACTCTAAAGACTCTGGCCCCTCTTGCGATTGTGTTAACCGAACTTAAGCGGCATTCTCAACTTCAACAAATTCATCACCCTCGCCACGGATCGCGGCAACAACATCGGCCACCGCATTGGCGCGACCATCGAGGATTGAATCCGCAACCGCACGGGCGTAGAGCTTCACGGCACGACTTGCATCGTCGTTACCGGGGATGACATAGTCCACGCCCTCTGGGCTGTGATTGGTATCGACAATGGCCACGACCGGAATACCCAGCTTGTTGGCCTCTTGAATCGCGATCTTGTGGTACCCCACATCCACTACGAAGAGCGCGTCGGGCAAGCCCGCCATGTCTTTGATACCGCCGAGAGTCTTATTCAGTTTATCGAGCTCGCGGCCAAAGGAGAGCGCCTCTTTTTTGCTCATCCGCTCAAGTCCACCCTCAGCGGAGGTGGTCTCCATATCTTTCAAACGCTTAATCGAGGTCTTGACCGTTTTAAAGTTGGTCAGCATTCCCCCAAGCCAGCGCTGATCAACGAAGGGCATACCAGCGCGGCCAGCCTCCTCAGCGATGATCTCTCTAGACTGACGCTTGGTGCCCACGAACATCACGGTGCCGCGACGCTGTGACAACTGCTTAATGTACTTGAGCGCCTCGTCGAGGTTGCTCACCGTCTGCTCAAGGTTGATGATGTGAATCTTATTGCGGTGGCCAAAGATATAGGGGGCCATCTTCGGGTTCCAAAAGCGGGTCTGATGCCCGAAATGGACGCCGGCTTCCAGCATTTCACGCATTGATACTGACATGTTCCGTTCTCCTTGCAAGGGTTTGTCTCGGCACCCGAAAGAGTCTGGGCGCTAAAATCAACGCCAGACACCCTTGCTTCGAGTGCTTTGGGTTAAAAATCGGGCAAAATGCCCATGTCGACTGCAACCTCGCATTTTAATCCCTTATGGCCATTAGCTTCAAATCTAGTTCTGAAATTGCTGCAATGCGGGTGGCCGGCCGTCTTGCCTCCGAGGTGCTGGACTACATCGGGCCCTATGTCAGAGCCGGCGTCACGACCGATCAGATCGACAAGCTCTGTCACGACTTTATGGTGGGGGTCCAGGGCACCATCCCAGCGCCCCTGAATTACTGTCCTCCGGGCTATAAGCCCTACCCCAAATCGATCTGCACCTCGATCAACCACCAGGTCTGCCACGGGGTACCTGGCGACAAGGTGCTCAAAAACGGCGATATTCTTAACATCGACATTACCGTGATCAAGGATGGTTTCCACGGGGATACAAGCCGCATGTTTACGGTAGGCGAACCCTCGATTGCGGCCAAGCGGCTCTGCGAAGTGACCCGCGAGGCGATGTGGGCAGGAATCTCGCAGGTGGCTCCAGGTAAGCGTCTGGGGGATATTGGGGCCGCAATCCAGCGGCTTGCCGAGGGTGCGGGCTACTCAGTCGTGCGGGAGTTCTGCGGCCACGGGATCGGGCGTGGGTTTCACGAGGAGCCCCAGGTCCTTCACTACGGTAAGCCCGGCACAGGCCTTGAGCTGAAAGCTGGAATGACCTTCACCATCGAGCCGATGATTAATGCAGGTCGGCCCGAAATCCGTGAACTGGCCGACGGCTGGACCATCGTCACCAAGGATCACAGCCTCTCGGCCCAGTGGGAGCACACCGTCTTGGTCACCGAGACAGGCGTAGAGGTCTTGACCGTCTCTGAGGCAAGCCCAGACCGAGATCGGGCGACCCCGGCCCTCACGGCCTCTGCCGGTTAGACCCTTGGTCGCAGCAAGCGACATCAGTTCCATACGCAGCGCGCTTAAAGCCGCTCGAGAGCAATCTGCCGCCCTATGGACGGCCCACGCCAACCCTGCGACCGCCCTTACGCGGCACTCGCGAGATGTCGACCTGGCGCTCAGATCCCTCTGGCAACTCTGCGCAATCCCGGGCGCAACCCTCGTTGCGGTAGGCGGTTATGGCCGAGGCGAGCTCTTTCCCCACTCAGATGTTGACCTGCTCATCCTGATGCCGCAGGACTACAACGAACACCAGGTCGCCCCATTGGTCGAGCGGCTTGTCAGTAGCTTCTGGGATATCGGCCTTGACGCGGGCCATAGTGTTCGCTCGGTCTCTGAATGCATCGAGCGGGCCCAAGACGATCTTAGTATCGCTACAGCATTACTTGAGAGCCGCTGGATTGCAGGCCCTCGGGCCCCTTTGCAAAGCCTGAGGAAAAAATGGTTTGAAGCGCTCAACATCAAAGAGTTTGCGCAAGGCAAACTCCTTGAACGACAGCAGCGCCATGGCCGGCATCAAGACACACCCTATAGCCTAGAGCCTAACGGCAAGGAGAGTCCCGGAGGGCTTCGTGATCTTCAGGTCCTGCGCTGGGTGACCACTGCGTTTGGTTACGGCCATCGGTGGTCGGATCTCGCAAAAGCGGGCCTCATAACCGAACGCGAGGCCGGCGAACTGCGGCGGGCGCAGAGACTTATGCAGTTGATTCGAGGGCAGCTCCACCTCGCCGCCGGACGTCGCGAGGATCGTCTCGTATTTGATCTTCAGAATGCCGTCGCTGAGCGGCTAGAGATTGGACCTAAAGCGGGACGCAGGGCGAGCGAGGTATTGATGCAACGCTACTACCGCGCCGCAAAAGCAATCCTGCAGATCAGCTCGATGTTGTTAGCGAACCTCGAACCACGGTTGTTCCCCTCCTCGGCTGTGTTCCCCACAGCCGCCGAACCCCGACAGATCGATGAGGAGTTTCAAGAGACCTACGGGCTCTTAGAGATGCGGGATCCCGATCTCTTTACTAAGAAGCCTGCCGCAATGCTTCGGGCATTCCTGACGCTGCAGGCGCATCAAGAACTCCGGGGCATGTCAGCCGCGACTCTGCGTGCGCTGTGGAATCAGCGGGATCTGATTAATGCCGAGTTTCGGAAAGACCCCGATAACCGGGCTTTGTTTTTAAAAATTCTCCAGCAGCCCCGCGGAATTGTTCATGGCTTACGGCTCATGAATAACCTAGGCGTTCTTGGTCGTGTTCTGCCCGTCTTTCGAAAAATCGTGGGCCAGATGCAACACGATCTCTTCCATGTCTACACCGTCGATCAACACATCTTGCAGGTGATACGGAATCTTCGACGATTCACCATGGATGAGCACGCCCACGAATTTGCGCTCTGCAGCCGCCTGATGGCGGAATTCCACTGGCCATGGGTCTTGTATATCGCCGCACTTTTCCACGATATTGCGAAAGGCCGTGGTGGCGATCACTCGACGCTTGGCAAAACAGAGGTCAGACGGTTTGCACAGCAGTACGGAATTGATCAAGAAAACCGTCGACTGCTTGAGTTCCTCGTTGAGCATCACCTCACGATGTCTCAGATTGCCCAGAAGCAGGATCTTGCAGATCCCGACACAATTCAACAATTCGCCAATCTTGTGCAGACCCCAAAACGACTCACAGCACTCTACCTACTGACGGTTGCCGACGTCCGCGGTACGAGCCCCAAGGTCTGGAATAACTGGAAGGCACGCCTCTTGGAGGAACTCTATCACCGGACCTTAAATCGCCTGGCTGACAATCCTTCAAACACCCGACAGAAGCAGGAAATGCCGCAGGATGCCTTTCATGTCAAGACACAAGAGGCCGAGCGATTACTCCAACTCCATGGTCGCGAACCAGATTCTGCGAAAGATTTCTGGAGAGGCCTTGAGCTCCAATACTTTCTTCGGCATGAACCGAGCGAAATCGCCTGGCATGCCCGGCTTCTCGCAAAACGCGCCGCAGAAATCAATCCGATTGTGATTTCCCGAGTCGCCCCTGATGGGGCCGGTATCCAGGTCGTGGTCTATCAGCCCGATGAGCCCGATCTGTTTGCAAGAATATGCGCCTACTTTGATGGCCAGCACCTCAATGTGCTGGATGCCAAGATTCACACGACGAGCACCGGTTACGCAATGGATACCTTCATCGTTGATCAACGCGAATTCTCCGAGCACCAGCGGGAGATGGTGAGCCTAATTGAGGCCGGCCTTGGCGAGACCTTAACCAACAAGAATCGTCTTCCTGCGCCAACCAAAGGCCGAATGTCACGCCAATCCCGCTATTTCCCAATTCCGCCGACGATTGATCTTCAGCCCGATTCAAGGGGGCAGGATCTCGTAATACATCTAACGGCTGCGGACCGCACCGGTCTCTTCTATGCCACCGCCAAGACGCTTGCCGAGCATCAGATTCGTTTGCAGACCGCGCGCGTTA
>JACCDH011392541.1_pt1 | contig 29410 bp, 23 predicted proteins | sample 7442481 | NCBI WGS metagenome assembly JACCDH01 (sample SAMN15323433, study PRJNA562643) | freshwater metagenome | isolation source: river surface water | place: USA:Blue River Watershed | collected 2017-08-15 | reverse complement strand
TTTGTTTTTTTGTGCAAAAAACTACATTATGATTCATTTGATCAAATATACTAACAATATCTTTTGTATAAAAAGTATCACAATCGATGACTAAGGTTTTTTCATAATAATGTAGTTTTTGTTTTTTTATTTGATCAATTCCTATATAAAGTGTCTCTGATGCACCTTTTGTTTCTGGAACTTGAATGAAATAAATTTGGGGATATTTTTGTTGATAATAAGTTTGAAAATCAAATTTGTCTAAATCAGATCGATATAAAATAAATATTTGATGTTGATTTTGTTGAATGGAGAGATTATCAATAACATGTTCAAGCATAGTTTTATGGAAAATGGGAATCATGGGTTTAGGAAGATGATAACCTTCTTTCACAAATCGTTCTCCTTTTCCTGCTAAGGGTATGATAATATTCATCTCTATATAAATGTGATTTTTTTAATCAAATAATAATATTTTTTTACAATAAAAATATAATGATATATTTTTATTCAATAAAAATAGGAATGAAGATTGCTATTTTATTTTCGGGAAGAATTCATTTATTTCAAAAAAGTTATCAAAATATTATAAAAAATATGGTTCAAGGTAATGAAGTTGATTTTTTCGTTTCTTATCCAAAAAATACAGATATTAATGAAACAAATGCATTTCTTGAAAAATTTGAACCAAAAGGATTTATGGAGAGTGAAGAAGAATATTTTTCAATTGAAAAATATCCAGATCCACCTAAACATGTTATATTAAAAAGTCGTCATAACATGATGTGTATGTTTTTAAATCGAAAGAATGTATTTCAATTATTACAAAAATATATTGAAGAAAATAATATAAAATATGATCTTGTCATTAGCACAAGAATTGATTTTTTGATTCATCAAAAATTAGATTTAAAATTATTAATTCATAAAGCGAATCAAGAATTTTTATGTATCCCAGCTGGTCAAGATTGTTTAGGTTTAAATGATCGTATAGCAATGGGAAATATGGATACAATGAATGTATATATGTCATGTTTTGATTCATTAGAATATTTATTTGAAAATGGAACTTGGATACATCCAGAGAGTGCTTTAAAAGATTATGTTCAATATAAACAGATGAAAGTATTTCGTTTTCCATTAAAAACAGAGATCATTCGATAATTATTTGGTAATATAATAAATAGCATGATGTTTTGATTTATATAGATGTGATATAATGCCTTTCATATGATATTTTTTAATAAAATCTTGATAAATTGCATTTTTATGTTTTATATGAGAATCATTTAAAATAAAAATACCTCCTTTTTTAAGAATTCGATAAGATTCTTCAATATCGGATATTATGATGTCTTTTGAATGAGAACCATCTAAATGAACAAAATCATAATCTGTTTTGTAAATAGTTGGTAATATATCTTTACTATTTCCAATTATTAAGTTAATACGATCTGGAAATAGTTGTTGAATCGCTTCATAACAAGGACGAAGATAGGAATGTTCTCCTGTATCAATGCATGTCATATGTAATTTTTGATTTGAAATTAACATTAACAATGTAGAAAAACCAGCATTAAATCCAATTTCTAAACCAAATTTTATTGTTGGATTCAAACAAATTAATGAGATATTTTTTCTTTTTATATCATAATCATTTATAAAATCGAAAGAGTGATGTTTTGTAAAAAGATTACCTTCTATTTTTTCATTAGATGACTTAATAATAGGAAATAAAGTTGATTGAATTATTTTTTTTGTTTCTTCTATAAAATGGAGTATTAATTTATGTTTGATATCTATGAGATAAGCACGCATTGCATCAACTTTGTGTTTATAATTTCCAACACCTCCACAAAAATGTAAAATTGTTTTTGGAGAATAAATATCATTATTTCTATTTATCGCATAATTTTTTAATATTTTATTATTATAAATTTTATTTTTAAATGCATGATAAATAATATGACCTTGATCATAAAAACCTTTATGTGTATTACGATGAAGATGATTGCGAACATCTTCAAATATTTTTTTTATAAAAGAATGATTTGCAAATAAAAGAATTCCAGTTGTAAAAGCACTTTTATCTTCATATTGATTCACTTCTTTACCAAATACATGATATCCCCAAAAATTAGCTTTATTATCAATTTCACCTTCTTCTAAAGCATAAATCATGGGTATAGATGTATCTTGAATAATATCGAAAATAGGTTGTAATGAACGACGCACGATAATATCTGTATCTAAATACAATATTTTTTGATAATTTTGAGTGATTGGAATATCAAATAAATCTAAACGTGCTTTGGCAGATTGATCTACTGTATTATAATGATTATTTATATGAAATTTAATATAAGGTTGATAAAAATGTGAATTTTCAATTCTATTTTTAAAATGATCATTTGTATAAACTAATAAATCCACGTCATTTTGAAGATTTCCAAAGAGTTGAATACTCTCTAATAATAAAAAGAAAAGATCCAAATATTGTGTTTGATGAAATACACAAACAAAAATTAAGTTTTTAGATGATGATTCCATTCTATATAATTAATTATATTTTTTAGTAAAAATAACCAAATGAATAAAAAACTGATCTTTACGGTTATCTATCACTTTTTTGTTATCTTTTCATCTTAGATAGTTAAGATGAAGACCCTCCTTATTGTAGAATCTCCTGCTAAATCAAAAACCATTGAAAAGTTATTAGGTAAAGATTACATTGTAAAAGCTTCATTTGGCCATATTCGTGATTTGGATCCCAAAGAGATGGGAATTGAAGTAGAAAATCGCTTTCGTCCTGTTTATAAGATTTTATCCAAAAGTTCTAAGCATATTGCTGAATTGAAGGATGTTGTTTCTCGTGTCGATCGTGTCTTATTGGCATCTGATGAAGATCGTGAAGGTGAGGCGATTGCTTGGCATTGTGCGGTTGTTTTAAAGATTCCTACCAATCAACCCAATCGTATTTGTTTTCATGAAATTACAGAGACTGCTCTGCGTCGTGCTGTTGAAAATCCTCGCATGATTGATATGAATATGGTAAATTCTCAACAAGCTCGTCGTATTTTGGATCGTTTGGTTGGATTTGAGATTTCACCTCTTTTATGGAAGAGTGTAGGAGCAGGATTGAGTGCAGGAAGAGTGCAATCGGTATGTTTGAAGTTAATCGTTGAGAAGGAGAATGAAGTAGAGCGATTTTCAGAAAGGCGTTATTTTAAGACTTTAGGTTATTTCCATAGCCCAAAGGGCTTAGCGCCAACGGACGATGTCCGTATGAATGATAATATCATCGGAACATTAAATCAATTCTATGAATCTTATGAAGAAGTTCAATCTTTTTTGATGAAGATTAAGGATGTGTCGATTTTTCGAGTGGAATCGATTGATTCAAAGCGAAATGAGAAGAGACCTCCTCCTCCTTATATTACGAGTTCCATTCAGCAAGATTTGGGTGTTCGTTTTCGTTTGCCATCCAAGACTGTAATGTCTATTTTGCAACATTTGTATGAAACAGGTAAGATTACTTATCACAGAACGGATTCGACATTATTGAGTGATCATATTATGAAGGAGATAAAGACATATGTAATGGGAAATGAGGAATTGGGAAAGGATTATTATCATCCACGTATTTTCAAGACAAAGTCAAAATCAGCACAAGAGGCACATGAAGCGATTCGTCCTACATCGATTTTTACCTTTTCTTTGGATGGTGAAGAAGGATTTGATGAAATGGCTCGAAAGGTGTATCAAATGATTTGGCGAAGGACAGTTGCAAGTCAAATGAGTCCTTTTGTATATGATTTATATACGATGATGATTGGAATTGATTCTTATTCCGAGAAGTTTATTGCAAATGCAGAGAGGACAGTATTTGAGGGATACAAAAAGATCTATGAGGATGTAAAGAAGGAAGATGAAGAGGAAGAAGTGGTGGGTGGATTGTTTGGAGATGTGAGTATTGGAACTCTTTTGAAAAATGATAAGATTGTTTCAACCGAGAAGTATCAGAATCCTCCTCCTCGATATTCAGAAGCGACGATTATTAAAAAGATGGAAGTTGCTGGAATTGGTCGTCCATCTACATATGCGAATATTTTGGGAACATTGTTTGATCGTGATTATATTGAGAAGAAGAATATAGTTGGTCAAAAGAAAGATGGAAAGAGCTTTATATTGAAGAAGAAGGCGATTACAGAACAGAAGATAGAGATATCGATTGGAGGAGAGAAGCAGAAGTTGATTCCGACGGAAGTTGGAAAGCGAACTTCCAGATTTTTGGAAGAGCATTTTCCGAATATTATGAATGAGACCTTTACATCATCGATGGAATCACGTTTAGATGAGATTGCAAGTGGAACTCATGGATGGGTTGATTCTGTAGGAGAATATTATCAGACATTCCATTCTACAGTAGTTGAACTTTCTCATATTACACGAACAAGTGGTAGTGATCGCCCTGCAAAGCGTTGTATTGGGGAATATGAAGGGAAAAAGGTATATGTATATGAAGCTCGATATGGACCTGTTTATCAGATAGGTGAAGATAATGATAAAGAGAAGAAGTATGTGAAATTGGGAGAAGGAAAGAAGGTGGATAAAGTAGAAATGAGGGATTTGATGGAAACGATAGCAACACCTCAATATCCTCGTGAAATTGGAAGATATCAAGATCAACCGATTTATTTGTCAAATGGAAGATATGGATTTTATTTGAGATATCGTGATCAGAATTATAAGATCAAAGAAGGAATGACTGCAGAAGAGATGACAGAAGAGGAAGCGATACAATGTTTAGGAATTGTTTCAGAAACACGGGAAGATGGAAGCACGAAAACGATTGTTTTTCCCATTCAAAAAGGAAAATATCAGATTAAGAATGGTCAATATGGTCCCTATGTGCAATTAGATAAGACGTTTGCATCGATACCGAAAACAATGGAGATAGAAAAGATGACAGAAGAAGATTGTAAGAGATTGGTTGAAGAGAGAAAGGAATATGATAAGAAGAAGAAGAGTGAAGGAACAAAGAAGAAACCGATGAAGAAGAGTTCTTAGAAATCGTATAAGTGAATGATATTTTTTAGAGATATAATATAAATATGATTATTTTATTACGAGGACATATAAGAAATTCATTTGATAATGAAGAATTATATAATTTTATAAATGAATTATCTAAAAAATATCTTATTCAAATTTATATTCATACATGGAATATTAAACAAAATAATATTTCATGGAGGAAAATGGAAAATGATTTTACAGAAATTACAATTAAAACAATTCAAAATTATTTTAAAGATTTAAATATATTTATTCAAAAAATAATGATTGAAGATGAAAAAAATATTTCATTAATCGGAAATTTAGAAGGTAAAATATTATGCACGAAAACAAATATATTAGGATGGAAACGTTATATTTATGGACAATATAAATTATGTGATTTTGTATATCATCATTTATCTGGATGTGAATTTGTAATAAATACGCGATTTGATCTATTTTGTAATTCTTTTGTATTTCCAATGGATGAAATGATGAAATTTATAGATAATGAATATGTAAAAAAAAATAATAAAAAAAATATATTTTTAAAAGAAGGTGAATATTGTGGTTTAGATAATATTATTTTAGGAAATATGAATACACAATATCAACTCTTTTCATATTTATATTTTCACTTAGATGATTTTTGTCAAGATCCACAAAATACTTATTTAATACATCCCGAATTTCTTGTATATCGTGCCAATCAATTACTTTTATAACTTTTTAATCAAATGAAATCAATATAAAGAAATCATTTTCTTTATATACTACAAAATGATGAAATAAAATCAATATAAAGAAACAATAAAATTTTTCGCGACAGTATGCAATAAATATCACTATAAGATGATTTACAAAAAGATGAAATGGGAATGAAAATTTATTTGTAAAGTTGAAATAGTAATTTATAAATTGCACCAAGTAAAGGCGAACAACCTGATTTCGCCATTTAGTTAGCAACAGATATTTTTATAAAATATTTGCAAAATGAAATTTTTAACTTTTTTTTTTTGCAGAACTTGATATAAAGTAAGTCGTTGCCAACAATCCCAAAAGTGTTTTTTAATTAAATTTTGTCAAATGAAAAGGTATTTAAAGAAATCAATTATTTTTTTAAGTAGTATGAATTTGATTAAATCATTGGCAAATTTCTTGGATGAATTGAAGGAAGACGTAGAAGTGGTCATTGAGATCGTTGGTAGAGAATATTTTGAGTATTTCATTGGGAGGTTCTTCAGGATTGAGAATGGAATAGAAGAGTTGGAAGAAGACAATGAGGAAATGGTTCATATTGAGGGGGAGGTCATCATTTTCGAGTTCTTCAATAAAAGGAGATAACATACCACCATAATAGATTTTTGCAAAAGAGTGAAGAGTAGAATCTTGAATGAGATTGCGAAGATAGGTGGAGAGATTGTCGATGACACCTTTCATGATGCGTTTAGTGGGAAGAGTTGATTTTTCGAGCATTTCATTCATTTGAAGAGATTGAAGTTTTGTGTCGATAAAATAGAGAGGAATGAAATAGATTTTTTTGTGATCATATAAAAGGTATGAAATGAGATAGAATTCAGTAAAACGAGGAGATTCATTTTCTTTATCAATATGAATTTTAACACGAGTAAAGAGAGGGATAAGAAGACGGAATTTTTCTGTTTTTTCTGCAATCATTGGAAGAAGAATATCTTCAAGAACAAAAGAAGGATAGAAATGATTGGATTCAATATGGAAATCAAAAAGAAGTTTTTCAGGAGTTGGATGAGATTTTTCTTCTTCACGAATTAAGAGATATTGGCGTAATGGATTTTTATTAAATTTGGTAGATTGAAGTATTTTTTCTATACGTGATTGATTTTGAACAAACATTTCATTTTCAACTTTTACAGAAAATTGATCTAAATTCTCTTCTTTACCAAATTTATGAATATCTACTTGCATATGCATAGCACGAGTCTCTTCTAAACTGAATGTGGGATCTTTCTTTTTTAAGACTTCAAAGAGAACAGGGCATAATTCTTTTTGGTGTTGAGGAAATTGATTCATCATTTTACGAAATTTGGAGAGAACTAATTGAATTTTTTGAGCAGGATTTTTGAGAAAAAGTTTTGATGTGTCATCTACTTTTAACAAAACGGAATTTGAAAAGACATTTTTATTAATCTTACTTTCTATATTCTCTTCAATTACATTATTACCTTCTACTAATTCAATTTCTCCAACACTTTTCATTTTTAATTCATAATAGGTTTGAATCAAATGAATAAGTTTTTCCATTTGAATCGTATTATTCACACAATTGACAAAACGACGTTTTCCATCTTCATCTCTTTTTTTAAGAAGATATAATTTTAAAATGGGATATTCAGTAATAGTTGAAGTAAACTTTTCACATTCATTTTCATCATCAACCTCTTCAAAATAGATCATCAACATATTTTGAACAACACCTTCTTCTATTTCTAAATTTTGACGTTTAACTGAAGAATAAGCTTCAGAAGCTTGTTGAGGAATTTCAAAAGTGGTGACAATATAATAGATCGGTTCTTCAATATCTGAATTAAATTCAAATTTGATTTTCTTTTTTTCAAGTAATTTTGCCAAATTATGTTTTGTCAAACCTTCTGCACTTTTTGTAGAATCGGTTTGTTTGAAATAACGGAATGTAATATTTAATGTTAATTTCTCTTTGGATTCCGTAATCGTTTCTTGATTCTCCTCTTCATTTTCAATAGGTTCCATTTCAATATTCTCATTTTCATTTTCATCTTCATTTTCATTCTCATTTTCATTTTCATCTTCATTTTCATTTTCATTTTCAAGATTTTCATCTTCATTTTCATTTTCATTTTCATTATATTTTTCATCAAATTCCTTTTCTTTAGATGACATGATAGAATCAAAAGATAGAATACCTACTTTTTGACGAGATAAAAAAATATCGTTTTTTTACCGATTATAAATATAACATACTTTGACTCATTGTTAATTCTTCTTTTTGAAATGATGTCTTCTTTAAAAATTTCTCAATCATCTCTTGATTCACTTGAATTGGTAATGCAAAATTTTGTATCCAATAATCCATTTCAATCTTCTCTGTTTCAGATGGATTTTTAATCAATCGTAACAAGTTCATTTTTAATAAAACATCTTCAAAAATCTTTCGGATGGTTCTGACTCCTTTCTCATCTTTTGTATATTTTTGAATCATCCATTTGATTAATTCATCTGAAAATATAATATCTTTTTCTTGGAATCCAACATTTCCGAGTAATTCGGGTAATACATATTTTTTTGTAATTTCAATCTTTTCCTCCATTTTATAACCATCAAATTTAATAATAGTCAATCGATCTTTTAAAATAGGATTAATGAGTTGTTTATCATTATAAGAGAAGAAGAAGAGTGTTTTGGATATATCGAAATCAATTCCAGCAAAATATTTATCATGAAAAGTATTATTTTGACTTGGATCGGTTAAATGTGTCAAAACACCTGTGATTTCATGTCCTTTAGGTGTATCACTGATTTTATCTAATTCATCAAAAAAGATGACTGGATTCATCACTTTGGATTCCATTAACATCTCTACAATTCTTCCCCATCCAGCTCCTTCATATGTATAAGAATGACCTTCTAAGTTACTCGCATCACTTGCTCCTCCTAAAGCATAAAAACAAAAAGGACGATTGAGTGCTTTGCTTACACCATTTTTAATAAGAGATGTCTTACCAACACCAGGTGGTCCTTCGAGTGCAATGATTTGACCTTTGGAATGGGGATTTGTAATCCATTGTGCCATAATTTGAATAATTTTATTTTTAGCTTCCAATTGACCAAAAATCGTCTTCTCTAAATGCATTTGAGCTTCATAGAGGAAATGATGAATCTTCTCTTCTTTGTCATTCATTTTTACTGGCATATCGACAATTTTGTCAAATGGAATTCTGGAAATACCTTTGATCCATTTGTTTAATTTGGATTTTTCGGAATCATAATTGTTCATTTGTTCAAATTGATCAATTCTTTGAAGAATGAAAGATTTAGTGGGAATAGGAATATTGGAGAAGAGGATGCGATAACGGATAGGAACTTCTTCAAAAAAGTAATTGGCAATTTCATCTTCTTTCTCTAAAATCTCAATTTGACGTTTTCGAATCTGTTTGCGAAAATATTCACAATCTTCACTACGACGACGAATGCGTTGAAACATTTCATCGGAACGAGTTCGTCTTCTTGATTTGTTTCGTGAATAAGTTATCTCGGGTTCATAATCATCATCTTGACTATCATTATCTTGGTGGCGACGTGTATAATTTCTTTTTTTGTTGGAAAAATCATCACCACGAATTGCGTCATAAGGATCATCAAATGAATAGGAACGATTTCTTTCTTGATCTTTGTCTCTCATTTTATAAATTTTTATAATTTGTATTTAAATTATATTTTTTGTTAAAACGAATCTTTCTAAAAGAATAGAGATGATACAATATCGATCGTTTGTTCATTCACAATCTGAATATTTACCAATGTTTCGTAAATTAGATAAAAAATTTCCAACAAAACAATATGAAAAAGATGTAATTATTGCAAATTGTCATGATGGACAAAGAAAGTTACTTTATAGTGAAATAGAATTTTATACATTACTTTCACAAAAATATTCTCTTGATGAAATTTTAGTAGTTTATGTTGGATCAGGACAAGGAATACATATGTCAATTATATTTGATATGTTTCCTCAGTTAGAATTTATATTAATTGATAAACAAAAATCATTATGTAAACATCCATTTATGAGAAATAAAGAGAAAGTAAGAGTTCTTCTTGAATATTTTGATGATGAAAGTTATAAAAAAATAGTAGAAATGAATACAAAAAAGAAAAAGATTGCATTTATGTCAGATATTCGAGCTGAAACATCTGAAGAAGAGATATGGAGAGATATGATACAACAACAATTATGGTTAATACAATTAGATTCTATTGCGTATTTATTAAAATTCCGTTTGCCATATGCTTATAAAAATATAAATATGAAAAAATTTGAATATACATTACCTTTAAATCATAATCAATCAAATCATCGTTTTGTAAATAATAAAAATGATAAAAGTATTATTTATCTTAAAGGTGATATTTATTTTCAAATTTATACATCTTCAAAATCGACTGAAACTCGTCTTATTCATATACGAGATCCAAATGAAAAATTTACTTTTGATTCTTATAATATTATTAAATATGAAAATCAATGTTTTTATTTTAATCAAATTTCTCGTAAAGAGAGATATGAATATAAAGATTCACAAAAAATGAAATATCATATATTAGGTTATGATGACAGTTATGAATCAGTTTGTGAATATTATATTATCGATCAATATATTGAAAAATGCTCTTCATCATTTATGAAAAATTATGATCAAAAGAATCCAATATTCTCTTTATTACATCATAATAACACAAATTCAAATAAAATAATTAAATTAGTATATCATATTAATGATAATTTAGTTCATTTATTAAATAAAGATCTTATCACATGTATTTTAAATAGATCAAAACAAGAAGATTTACATAAAATGATAAATAATCCGAAAGATTTATTGAATATTTTAACTTTTCAAATATTTTATTATTTTTATACAATACAATCTATTAAAATACAAATACAATATTTTATAAAAGCTAATCTTTTTAAAAAAAGAGAATATATAGATCAACTTTATTTATTGAAAGATATTTTTCAAAATCAGCATTTACATATAAAAGCTATATTAAAGATTGTAGAGAGTGTAATTATGAAACAAAAAGGTAAAAATCAAGATTTTCAAAAGATGTTAGATATTCTACTTATGGTTAAAAAGGATAATCCTGAAAAAATAGAAACTTATTTATTTAAAAATACAAAACCTATTTCTGTTCATTTTGACAAAGATTCCATTTATGTAAAACAACCCGTAATTGTTTTTACAATAAATATGGTAAAAAAAAATTATTTAAATATTCTTTATGATCAAATCAAGCAATTTTATGAAGAATTAGATAAAATAGTAGAAATCAAAAAATCAAATACTACTCTTCCATCAAAAGTAATAAAAACTAAAACGATGAAACATCAAAAAAGTCATTTATTAAAAATCTCTTCTTGATAATATCTTTCTATTAATTCATTAAAATTATACATTGAATTTAATGCTCTTGGGCGTTTTGCTTTTACATAATCAATTGCAACTTGTGGTGTAAAACCATAACGTTTCATTAAATGAACTGCAACCACGGTTGCTGAACGCATAATACCCCAATAACAATGAACAAATACAATATTTTTCTCATTAACATGTTTATCAATAAATTGAACGCTCTCTTTTAAGTATTGATAAAATGCTTCTTGATTGATATCATCTCGAGAATCTTTGACAGGAATGTGTAATTTTGGTTTAAAATCAAAATAGGGATGAAAAGGTTCATTTTCAGTGCAATTGACAATTGCATAAATTTGATTTTGTTTTAAAAAATCAAGATCTCTTGATGCTTCTACATTTCCTAAATAAAGATAATCATGAATGCGATCTGCATTTGAAACACCAAAAACCTTATTATAACTTTTTAAAAAAATAGGTCTTTTTAAAACTTGTAATGTTTTATGAAACATTCTTTCTCTTTCTTTTCATTTTGATCTTTTCTTTAAGTTCGATTTTTTTATATCCATCATTCATAGAAAAGGGAGATGAGAGAGATGTTAAAGATGAAGAAGAGGATTTTAAAAAATGAGAATCCAAAGAATTCATATGAGAAGTGGATGAAGAATGAGGAGGAGATGGAGAGATTGATGCAAGATTTGCGTGATGAGATTTATTTTTATCGACATGGTTTAAATAAGATTTATGACATTACCAATACTTATTATATTGGGAATCGTTATCATGTAGAAATGAGGACACATGCCTCGAGAAATCAAAGAGAAGAGTTGCATCGATTCTTATTAAAAAAGATATATCAATATCCAGATTTATTACGTTTTTTGGAAGAGAATGCAAAGAGTGAGAAGCCTTTAACGATTCAAATACGTATGACAAAGAAGAGTTTTGAGCCAATCGTGTATGTGAATAAAAAATCATATTCATTGATGGATTTTGCAGTTTTAGTTCAGAATGGAAAACCAAAAGATCTTTAGACACCACTTTCGAGATCGGCACACATGCATCCACCATCATTGTTATTAAAATTATTGATCGCTACTTTACCAAATTTGGAACAAGTAGATACATCATTGGAAGAACAGTTAGAATCTTTGGTGAAACGATTTTTGACTTTAACTTTTTTGTTAGGATCCATTTCATAAGATTTATAATCGGAAAATCCTTCTTTTTGTACAAATGAAATGATAAAATAAGCAATTGCAAAGAAGATGATGAAGATAAAAATATATTTAACGAAGAGTGTGATATCACTTTTTTTTGACATAATTTGTAGATCTCTATAGTAAATAGAGATATATTTTTCTGAAAGAGAGATAGGAGAATGATACAATATTTGAGTCAATCGAAATCGGATTCATCTTATCAAACATTTTTTCGAAAAATAGATGAAAAGAGTCCTCAATTATCGTATCAAGAGAATATACTAACTTTTAACTGTCATGATGGACAGAGAAAAATGCTTTATAGTGAAATTGAATTTTATACATTACTCTCTGAAAAATATTCTCTTGATCAAATTTTAGTCGTTTATGCAGGTTCTGGAGAAGGATTGCATATGTCGATCATTTTTGAGATGTTTCCACAATTAGATTTTATATTAATTGATCCAACAAGATCTTTATGTGATCATCCATTTATGAAAAATAAAGAGAAGGTTAAAATGATGACAGAATATTATACAGATGAGACATATAAACTGATTTTGGAATTAAATAAAAAGAAGAAGAAGATTGTCTTTATGTCAGATATCCGAGAAGAACCGAGTGAAAAAAAAGTCTGGGAAAATATGTTACAACAACAATTATGGACAATTCAATTAGATGCCATTGCATATCTTTTAAAATTTCGATTACCTTATTATGCATATCATAATATAAATATTAATGATTTTCGTTATGAATTACCTATAAAAACTTCATTTGATAAAATGAAATTAAAAGATTCAGAAGTGGTATATTTGAAAGGGGATATTTATCTACAAATTTATCCACATTTAAAATCAAATGAGACTCGATTGATATATATACGAGAAGAAAATGAATCATTTTCATTTCAATCTTATGATATATCTGTTTATGAAAATCAATGTTTTTATTTTAATCAAATTTCTCGCAAAGAGAGATTTGAATATAAAGATTCAAAAAAAGTAAAAGAAAATATATTAGGTTATGATGATAGTTATGAATCAGTTTGTGAATATTATATAATAGAACAATATATTCATTATTTTTATAAAAAGTATGAAAATATATTTAAACATAAAAAATCAAAAATTGAATTTTTAATGAATAAAAATGATTTTGATAAATGTATATTACTACTTTATTTTATAAATTATAAATTATTGAATTTATTAAATAAAGATAAAATTACATGTAAAATTAAGACATTTTTAAAAAAAGGGCAATTTTCAAAAATTAGAGAAGAGACGATTGTTCAATATTTTATTTATTATTATCTTCAGACAATTCAATCTTTAAAATCTCAAATAAATGCAATTTCTAAAAATCATATATTAAGTAAAAAAGAGTATGAATTTCAAAAAGAGATATTATATGATATTCTTATAAATCTAAATATATATATTAAGAAATTATTACAAAAATGTAAAAATATTAAAAACAAATTAAAATCTGATTTTTTGGAAAAAATAAATTCTGTAGATAAAATATATTCGTATATTATTACTATAGATCGTCCTATTATTAAAATAAATTTAAATACATCTATATTTTTGATTCATTCAAAAAAAATAATAGTATTAAAAAAAAAATATATTGATTTATATGAAAATATACTAAAATATCAACTTGAATTGTTTATGAAAAAAATAAATCAAGATCCTATGATTGATTTATAAGTTAAAAAAAAAAATTATAAAAAAGAAAACTAAAAAGATTAGTCACAATCATTATATTTAAAAGATATCACGAATCCCCTTTCCAATCGGGAATCGTGGCACTCCATCTGCTGTATATTCTTGGAAAATCACGGTCAAAAGTTTATTAATATACTTCGGACCATCTACAAAATATTGACGCTTTGTCTCAAATGTTCCTTTCGGAACTACTGCAAAGACCTTGCCATCCTTATTCTCACAATCCCATACAACACAGCCTTTCATATCACCTGTTCCTTCATGGAATCCGACAATCTTGAATTCCTCTTCAAAGAATTCCTTATATTTCTGTAGATACTTACTCCTTTTCTGAACCTCATAAGGTCCTGACATTTCTCGAATCATAATTCCCTCATAGCCTCGTTGGACATATGTATCATGTTTCTCCTTAATCTGTTCGAGTGTATGAACAACCTCAGTATCTACTTTCTGCACAAGAGGTGTATCGGATTCATGAGTTGTGAGGAATGTCTCGAGAAATTCAAATCTCTTCTGATAGGTCAAATCGAGTTGATCCGTTTGAACGAAATCATACACATGATATTGAACCTCTTCAATCTTCACACGATCTTCAGCAGATGCCTTCTTTTCAGAGAGACGAACAAGTCCAGAGAGTGTTTCGAAATCGACACGATCCGTATAGAGTTCGCCGTCAAAATAAAAAGTTGCCGGAAGATGCTGATACAGCAACTTCAGTTGATTTCGCAGATTTACAAAATTTTGGAATGGAATTCCCTTTCGCGATTCCATCACAATCTCTCCATCTTTCAGATAAGCGATACAACGAATTCCATCATACTTCTTCTGCACAAATGCAGGAAGTGAAATACGGAATCCACGACCACCCTTCTTGTAAGCATCAAAAGAGAAAGTATTCGCCAGCATGGGTCGAACAATCATAGTAGCCGATTCTGAATTGGAAGTCGTCTCTTCAATAGATTCACAATAAAGATCCTTCTCCTTCTTATTCTTCCACTTTCTCTCTGCCTCAAGAACAGCCTGTTGCAAAACGGTGCGCTTCACTTTACCCTTGTCAATATTCGTCACATGAGAAACCATATTACCATCCTTTTCACCATGAGCAGTGATGATATCAAAACTATCCCCCGAAGAGGATTCAATTCGAATGGACCATTCATAAATCTTGTTGTTGTTATTCAGTTGATACAGTTTCGGGAAAATAGGGATCTTCTCCTCCTCTACTACAGGCTCAGTAGCCTTAGGTAGGATCTTTTTGGTGGTCTTCTTTTCACGCACTACGAAAGCTTCCATTTTTAGTCACTACTCTTTTTAAGAATAGTTCTTTATATTGAAAGGAACGTAAGCAAAAAGAGTATATACGTAAATCTGATATTTCCCTATTTATTCAACTTTTTAAAGATCATTTTTTTATATTGGTATTATTTTACCAAAATAATGGATATAAAGAGATTTGAAAAAAGAAGGTAAAAATGAATAAAATCTACAAATTGGTTCCGAAGAACTTGGTGAGACCGAGAACCCCTTTAATTTTTGGAAAAAATCGATTTAATACATATGATTTTCATGAACCCAAATGTGAATTTTGCAGTGATGCACTCTTTTTTATTGTAGGGATGTATTTTGGATATCATATCGGAAAAGATCGACGTTATTAATCTCTTTATATTGGTTTTATTTGAACAAATCTCGACATTTTAATATAGTTTTTTTTAACAAAATGAAAAGAAACTACCTGTTTCTTTTTGGCTTCGTGAGGCTAAAGCCTCACTGCGCCGCGCGACCCCCACAGGTGGGAGGGTCGCGTCTGGGCGAGTGTAACGAGCCCATTTATCATGGTTTTCTGAAGGAAAACCATTCCTCTCTCGCGTAGCGAGCCACAAATGATGTTTTCTTTATATTGGATCCATTTGATCATTTTCAAGCTATATAAAGAAAAGAATAGGTTTAAATGGGTTTAAAGAAAATGAAGATTATAAAGAGAAATGGATACGAGAAGTGTGCAATTTATGATGGGAATCTTATTTTTTGAAAGAATGATGGCAGGTGCATGGAGTGATATAGGTATGTTTCTTTTTTGGAATATGATCTTATATGGTTTTTATATTCTCTTTTGGATGATGGTGGATATTTTTATTATCGGAACTCCTGTTGTTACTTATATGCAGGAAGGACTTCAAATATGTGATGAATGGAAAGAATGGAAATATGAGAAGATGAAAGAATGGGGTTGGAAATCAAAGCCTGATTTTTATATCAAAGAGATGAGACTATATAATGGAGAAGGAGAAAATAAATTAATCAACACGTATTTTGAAAAGATCTCTTCATCCATATTAGCTATTTTATATGAACAAACTTTTAAAAAGAGAATATGGAATCATCCGCATCCTTCTGATATTCGTCTAAAAATTACCTATCAATGGAAAGATGAAGAGTATATTCTCTATTATTCTTATGAAAATCCCATTTTTCAAAAAAGTATTACACTTCAAATTCCTTTTATCACTCAGGAAACAGTTCAAAACTATCGAAAAGATATCATCCAACCTCTCTATTCCAAAGACACCGGCAAATATTCTCTCTATTCACTCTTTATGATGGATTGTCATGATATTTATCAAATTTTTTTAAATGGAAAATCCATTTCATTACATTCTTATTTTAAGAAGATAGCAGGACCTTATCATGATTTTGGTTTATTGATGCATTTACCTGTAAAACTAAAATGGATTTTAGAAGAAAACGAAATAGAAGGAGAATTACATGTCATATTTTTAAATGAATATTTGGATGAGAATATGTGTGAATTAAAGAAACAAGAGTGGAAATCGAAAGATGTGAATGATTATTTTATCACAGAACATATGAAAGATGTGATGAAGAAGAAGAATCAAGAATATGAAAGAGAATTTCGGTTTTATGAAAGAGAAAAATAAATCTCTTTTTAAAGTATAGAAGAGAAGAAAATGAGCTCACAAAAACAACAACCTCAACAAAAACAAGTGAAAGGATTTACCAACAGCACTACTTATAATTTTGCATCTCCTGTTAATTATTCTATGGGAAATGGTGTCCTTGGTTCTTATGATAATTTGAGTCTTCGCACTCAATGTGCAGGTGGATGGTATAAGGGTCCATGCAATCCTCCTGTGAAGTCCAATCTTCAATATGTTCCCCAAGGAACTCCTCTTCCTCTTGGCAATGAGAAGATTTATAGCGAAATCCCTAAAGATTCCATGTTCATCTTCTCACGAAGTGTAGCTTCACCTGAATGCTGTCCTTCTACTTTCTCAACCGATCGTGGATGCATTTGCACAAGTGATCAACTGCGTGCATTTGTGGGAGAACAACGTGGTGGAAACAAGAGCTACGAAAATTACAACTTCTAAACTTGTTTTTTATATTATCTATTTTTAGAAAAATGGTCAAATCAGATTGTGAATGCGAATGTGATCAAATGAAATGTATAAAAATAGAAAAAGTGGAGATTTTTGTATTTGATCCGAAAACAAAGAGAATGACGAAATTAAAGAAATCAAACACGAGCAAAAGTGGTCGATGCAAATTAAAAGGATAATTTTTTGATCAAATAGAATATTCATTTTTTATGTAAAATGAATATAGAGAGAAGATGAAAACAAAGCTTCAAGTGGATCCAAAACGTTTCAAAAAACGTTCTTCTACTTCAAAACCTAAAAAAGAAAAGAAAATCAATGTGAAAAAACTCTTTCAATTGACAACAAATGATTGTAAATATTTTATTGAAAAAGATGGACATATGAGACGTTTTTCAAAAGATGTTGGAGGATTATATATGAATTGTTTATGTATGATTAAACATAAATGTAATTTTGATCTGTTCCCTTTTCCTTATTTATATGGTGATGAAACAAGAGTTGTGAAAAAACTATTGATTTTACATAAAATGCAAGAAGAAGGAATTCATTCTATTTTAATTCGAAAAAAAGAGAAAGATAGTAATTTTCCAGATTATAGAGTATATCTTCTTTGGCCTGAATATATAAGAGATTTATGCACCTATCGATTTTTAACCGATTTTATTCATAAAAAAGATCCAATTTTTTTTAAACAATTTACTCATGTAGAAACAAAAAATAAAGAAAAACATATCACATTATTATCCGTTTTTGGGATTTTTATAAAATTATATAAAAAATTATCATCCGATGATCTTCTAACCATTTTATTTTATTCGCGTTATATAAAATTGATTCAAACAGAATTAGTTGAAAAATATGGTGTTCATATGAATGACTTTCAAAATTATCATGAATTATTCTTATTTTTAAAGAAAAAAGGATACGTCTCTCATTTTTATAAACAAATGGGACCCATCATATTAAAAAAAATCGATACATTCATTCATTTAATCCAAAATCATCCCCTTTTTGATTCTTACGTAAAACAATATCAACGTAAAATGAAACCTCTTTCACACATGAAAATACCTAAATTGTTAGATCAATTTTTACCCAAAATGATGGATAAAGAGAAGATTTACAAAAGCTTTTTATCCTATATACGTAAATAAAATATATAAAGACGTAAAAATATTAAAATAAGTCATAAAAAGTTGATAGATATTTGGTCAGAAAATACATTTTTACAATTATAAATAAACAGATTCAGTCTATCTAAAGATAATTGTATTAGACTTTTTTCTAAAAAAAATAATAATGAGCTTTATTGGTGATGATGGCGGATCTGGCACTTTCGGTTATATTGGATTTCCTATTCAAGACATACTTGGTATGTTTTTTGGATTTTCCGCTTTGACTACTCCGAATCTTCTCTCTTCCTTTAAAGCGAATTTAAACAAGAACCATTCATCCCGATGGTTTTCCAACAGACGTAATCACCAGATTCGTCTCTCTCTAAATATAGGTCCTTATCAAGTCAGTTCTGCAAATCATGTGGTTTCAAATCGTGTGGTTTCAAATCGTGTGGTTTCAAATCGTGTGGTTTCAAATCATGTGGTTCCAGAACATTATGATATTGACCTATAAATGCTTAGTTGTTCATTTTGTATCAATCAGTTTAGTCTTTTGTTGTCTTGTTAAAAAAAAAATTATAAAAAAAAATAGTTATTTCTTTATATTCAAACTTATATTGATCAAATGAAATCAATATAAAGAAACCTTAATTTTTCTCTAAATGAAAGATAGAAGGGAAAATATCCTATGGAATTTGATATCAATACATTGATAGGTTTGATTATTTTGTTCATTTTAGTATCTTATGGTTACACACAATTTGAGAATTTTACAAATGATGTAGGATATGTAAAATCAAATATAGATGGTAAAGAATATCTTGTTCGTAATATGCCTGATAAACAACAAGCATCAGATATGTTAGCCAGATTGCGTATGAAATTACAAGAGATAGTAGATACGATGATGAAAAAGTATCCAGATGATGATGCTGTAAATCGTATGAAGGATAAGTTTAATCCTGATAATATTACAGAAGCGGGAAAGAATAATAAATATACATCTTATTCTATCAATAAGGGTGAAAAGATTGTTTTCTGTCTTCGTCAAAAAACAGCTGGAGAGGAGTTAGTAGATGAGAATACGATTACTTTTGTGGCTATCCATGAACTTGCTCATATCATGACAAAATCAGTTGGACATACAGAAGAATTTTGGGATAATTTTAAACGATTGTTAAAAGAGGCAATTATAATAGGAGTATATCGTCAAGAGAATTATACGAAAGATCCAAAAGAGTATTGTGGAATACAAGTGACAGATTCACCATTGGATAATAACAATTAGCGCCTGATTGGTATCTATTTTTTTATCTTTTTATAATAGAGGATTTATTATCTATTATGGCATGTCAATTGACCTTACATAAACCAGTTTTTATAGTTCATCCTATATCAAGATTGGTAGAGAAGAATACGAAATATTATATTTTTGTAGGTGGTCAAAATCCTGACATTATGGAGATCTTGCAACGTTTTGGATTAGAAAGAAAGATCAAAAAAGAGAATGATGCAAAAATTCAAGAGATCTTTGGTAAAAGTGTCTATGATTCTTGGAAAGAAATATTGAAAAAAGGTAAAAATAACAAACTTTATTTTATTCCTAATTTAATTCGTATGGATGACTCTTTAAATGAAGTCAAAAAGAAGATATTTATTTATTGCTCGGATCATGAACATCGCAAATATATATTACCACGTAATCAAGAGATCTGGATTAAAACAAAAGGTTCTGGAAATAATTCCAATCGTTATAAAATGTTAGGATATCATTATGTGAATAAAGAGACAGGAGAAATATATCAATATCCTCCTCATATTAAAGTTCGTCCTGAAGTAGATCCTAATTTATTAAAATCATACCAAAGAGCTATGATTGAAAAGAGTGGAAATGAAGTAATGCAAGAAGAGAATAAAAAGTATATCGATTATAAAGTAGATACTTCTGAAAATTATCTCCTTTTATATGATATCTTTAAAAATATAGAGATTGAAAATCAAATTATTTATGTATCCAATGCTCTTGAAGAGATAGATTATCTTCGTTCTCATAAATTATTGATGAATGAAAAGAAAAATCGTCAAGCTTATCAACGTTTTTTAAATGGTTATTTAAAAAAATATTGGATTCATATTCAACCTGAAGTGGATGAAGAGAGAGCAAAAGGTTTTTATGAATTAAAACGTTATGAAATGACACGTGATGAATATATTTTAAAACTAATGGAACAAAATATTGTTGATAAATCACTCTTTGAAGATTGTTCGATGAAAACAGTAAAAATCAATATTAATTCAACAGATGGTGGAGATGATGATGATGATGCAGAAAATCTTCTTGAAGAGAATGTAAATGAAAACCGTTTGTTTAAAAAAGAAAAAGATATTGATTTTGTTGATCTTTATCAGATTTTTGATTATATTCGTGAAAAAAGAATGAATGTAGAAACACCTTTTGTCAAATATGGAGATGTGACTATGGATCATCCTTTTGTGATTATCTCTTTAGAAGCCATTCAACAAAATAAATTGACAAAACATAATTTGTATGAATGGTTAAATATTTTGAGAGGAGGTGATGAGATAGGTGAGAGACGTTTTCATAATCTTCAGTTAAAACGTTTTATCAAAAGTTATGAAAATGATCAAAAATTTAGTTCAGTGAATATTTCACGAAATGGAAAAGTTTCTATTTCGATTTCTTATAAACAAGAGAATCGAGCAACGATTCAAGATATTGAATTGGCAGTTAAAAATTGTAAAAAATTAATCGAAGATTTAAATCAACATATTCCGGATTATCGTTTAATACGAGGAATATCAGAGAATAAACGAATTGAAGCACCTGATATGACACTTCATGAAAATGGAACAATCTCTTTTAAAAGAAATACGAAATTAACTTTTTTAAATATGTTGATTGGTATGAATTTGCCAAATGAAAAACAGATTGATTTTAAAAAATTAGAAGAATTTGCAAAATTCTTTCCTAATTATCTTTCTGAAGATAAACAAGTTGAAAAGAAGAGTGAAGTGGTAAAAAACAAATTATACATCCGTTATAATCGTGTCAGTGCATTCTCGAATATGAATGAAATCAGTGTAGATATTGATAAAATGAAAGAACAAAACTTTTCAGATACACATATTTTAGAATTGATTACACAAAAATATGATTTAACACTTGATGAAGCAAAGAAGTATTTGATTGAATGGATTCGTGAATATTCGGATCGTGGTTCAGGAAAAGTGAAATCACAATATAAAACAGGTGTTCGTGTTCAAATCTTCCGTGATAAGATGATTTTTGATGGCATAACGAATATTTATCAAGTTCCAGAGATTTATCGTTTTTTTACATTTTTTATATATCTCTTTTTGCAAATGAATGAAATGAAGAAGAATAAAGAGTTCCGTGAGGTCTTTTTGAAAAACACTTCATCGATGAATCAAACATTTGCGAAAAATGAGATTGATTATGAACAAGAAGGTATGAATTATATCTCTGAATTAAATCGTAATCAATATATTCAAGAGTTGGAAGGTTTAGAGCGATTAAATATTCGTAATGCGAATCGTAATATTGCAAGTGAAAATTTTAAACGAATGATGAATTTTAATGTGGAAGGAGCTTTGGAATCAGATGTCACAAATAAAATTGAACAACATTTATCTTTACGAGGATCTTTATTAGCTAAAGAAGAAGAAATTGATGTGAATATTCGTTTAGATTGTGGTGATACGAAAGAGATTGAAGAAGTGCAAACATGTGAAGATTTCTGTAATGATGCAAATTATTTCATACGTCGTTTGCAATTATATGATAATTCACTCTTTAAATTTAATGTTGCAAAAGAGAAGAATCAAGTTCAATATTCTCGTTGTTGTCAATCCAATGATCAACCTGTAGTTTTGGATTATGATCCTGCTATCAATCCTCGTATTAAACGCGAATCTTATTCATATACCTATGAATATTCTTCTGATCCGGAATTGATGAAACGTTGGTATATATGTCCTAAGATATGGTGTCCTTATTGTGAAATTCCTATTTTTGAAAATGATATTGATCGACGCACTATTTTAAGAAAGAAGATGAAAGGAGATAAGAAATTCTGTATTACATGCAAATGTCCTTATGGTGATCATCAAGCTTTCATTCGTGATGATAAGATGATGAATTTTGAAGAAGAGAAACGTTTTTTGGAAGATTTGAAGAAATTGAAGACAGAAGATGAAAAGAGGCGATATGTGAAAGCATTGGAGACAAAGAGTGAATTTACAGGATATCCTACATTCGCTCTTCAAAAGAATCCTCGTGGTAAATGTTTACCTTGTTGTTCGAAGAAACCTCATAATATTAAGGAATCTGGTAAATATGAACATTACATGTCTTGTCGTGGAGAAGAGGTAGAAGAAGAGAATAAAGATGATGGACATATTTATATAAAGAAATCGATTCCTGTAGATCGTAATCGTTTTGGTATATTGACATCTGAAGTAGCAAGAATATTGAATACAATAGCAGATGCAGGTTCATTGGGAATGAAATCTGGATATTTCCGAAGAGGTATTAAACAGAGTGACAAAACATCATTTTTGCATGCGATTTCAGATATAATCTCATGTGAAAAATCAAATCCAATGCCCATTGAAAAGATGCAGAAGATGTTAGCAGATAAATTAACAGAAGATTTATTTAAATCATTATATGCTGGTAATTTAGTGCAAATTTTTAATGATAAGACAAAGAATACAACACCTTTTGAGAATTATAAACATTATTTGCAACAAAATAATCAAATGATCAATCATCCTTATTTATGGGATTATTTGCAAAGACCGAATATTTTATATGAAGGTGGTGTAAATATCTTTATCTTTGAAGATAATGTATTATTATGTCCAAAAGGTGAAGATGTAAAAGAATTTTTTGATATGAATAAAAAGAATATATTATTGTTTAAACATAAGGGTTTATATGAACCGATTGTTTATTTAGATGGAGATGGAAAAGGTGCAAAGATGAAATGTTTGTTTGATTCAAGTCGTCCTGAAATTCGTAAATTACATGAAATTGTATTAAATGGATGTGGAGAACAGGGTATGATTCGTTGGGAAGAAGTTCTTCAAAACACGATTAAGAAATACGGTTTAGATCAACGTCAAATGGTATTGGGTCTGGGTGATTCATTAATGATGACTTTAGAGAAGATTTTGACAGCGATTCAACAAAATCAATTAAAACAAAATTTTATGCCAATCAAACAATATATAGATGGTTATCAAAAAGTGTATGCCATTGGTTTGAAGAATGGAGTCTTTTTACCTGTTCGTCCATCTAAATTGTATTTAGAATTGGCATATGAAGAAGTGGTTGATTTGACTAAATTGGAATATTTGAATTATGAGGATACGAAGAGATATTTGATGGAGATATCAGAGAAGACGGGTATTCAATGTAAAGTTGCTGAAAAGATTTTAGATCGAAGCTCAAATCAAAAGAGAGATACAATTATTGCAGTTATTTTAGAGAATGATCGAATAGTTCCTGTTCAAGAATCGAAAGATCGTGATTCAAAAGTAAGAGTAAGTAGTCGTGTCTTTTATGGAGATGTGGATCATTATATACAAAAATCAGTAGATTATTTACCAGATAAACGTATTGAAATGATGAATAAAAAGAGTTATGAAGATGAATCTTATCAAAGATTACGATTTGAAATATCTAGATATATACAATTAAAGAATAGCAAAGATTGGAAAAAGAAGATAATGGATATTATTGATAGTGAAGGAGTAACTTTACATCAAAAGAGAAAACGTTTGTTTGATGTGATTCAACAATTAATGCGAAAATTAGTAGTGATTGGAGATCGTGAATTGGATATTGTTTCTTATCAAAAACCGAATAAACGTGTTCCTTGTTTCCAACGTTCTCTCCAAAAGAATGTTAAAAACAATAATGGAGGACAACTCTCTTGTCAAGATGATCCTCATTGTATTGTGGAAGACGGAGAATGTAAATTGTTTATTTATCGTAAAAATTTAGTAGATAAAGGTCGAGATAATGAAATTTTTTATATTGATCGTATTATTGAAGAATTATTAAGATATCCTCTTAAAAGAAATGAAATTTTACATGATAATATAAGTTCTGTAATTGATCGTGAATTGATTATTATAGATCCAAAGAAATATGTATTAATGCATGGTGAAACACCTACACAAATGATACAAATTATGGAGAATATTTATATGGATCGAACAGGTATTCAATTGAATAAGAGAATTGTGTATAATGAATTTATTACACAAAATTATACATTTGTAAGAAATCGTTATTTGAAGGCATCGACAAAAGATTTGGATGAGACATTATTGGAACCGATTCCTACACAATGGGAATCTTATTTGGATCCAAGTTTCAAAATGCAAAAGAATACAGAAAATTCACTCTTTGTATCATTGTCTTATGCATTCCGTGAGATGAATTCAAATGTGGATATGTCAGCAAAGAATATTCAGATGAAGATTGTGCAAACACTTGAAACCATTCGTGAAAATAAAACATTAATTAAAAAGTTCTTTTTGATTATGAATCCATTATGTGTAGATAATCCTAAATTACAAGTATTGATGAAAAATATGGGAATGGAAATGAATATGCCAGTTGTTGAATCTGGAAAGAAGAAGAAGAAGATTCTTCCAAAAGAGAATGTTCCAAATATGGATATGGTTCAAAAAGAGATGGAGAATATGAAGAAAATTGATTTTGATGAAAATGTGATTGTGAATTTATATAAAAATCAATGTCGTAAATTATTGAGTCATATTCAATCATTCGAAGGTTTAATGCATGAGATTATGAGTGAGAAACATATAGGATGTGAAATGGATATTATTGTTTCGGCATATATGATGGGAGTGAATATCATTATTTTAGATAAATTTAAACACAAAGAAGCACCTCGTTATTATTGTATAGGAAATCAATTTGATACTGGATTATCAAAATATATTATTTTGTATAAAACATTATCATTTGATAAGAATATTTATTATATTGTGGAGAGTAAAGGAAGATATTTGTTTGAATTGGAAAATTTACCTTATGAATTTAAGACGAAGATTGTAGATCAATGTTATATGCATCGATCTTTGGATTATGAGTGTTAATTTTTTTTAGATAAGAGAGTATTTTTCATAAAAGAGAAGGGTTCAAAGAGAGATTCAGGAAAGAGATTTGAAATCGATTCATTCGGTTCTTCAATGATTTCTCTTTTTTGTGAAATGAAAGATTTATTTTCTTTAAATTGAATAAAATGCAGATTAAAATGTGCATTTTGAAGAATGGAAGTGGGTTTATGAGGAGTGAATACTTGAAAGTCTTCATAATTGGATATTTGAAGAGGATAGATATCATAAAGATCAAAAGTATGTTTTTGTTGATTTTCAGGATAGATGATTTCATATTGTGTAGAAGAGAAGGGATTTAGAGAATAGATCATGAGTTGGATATGTTGACGAGAAAAAAAAGAAGAAGATAGAATAAGATGATGAGGAAATTCTTGTAAAATGAAATCATCTTTTTGAAAAACATTTTTCATTTTTATTATTTTTTCAAAATGATGTTGAGGAATGGAGACTTCAATAAAGGGTTGAAAGATATGAATACCTTGAAAAATAGTATGTCCTAAAAGAGTGTGATGTGTGATAAAATATTCCATTTCATGAATTTGCATCCAATCATGAAAATATTTAAGAATATATTTTTGAGAAATTAAAATGGTTTCAGAGAGTGGATTTTGTTGAATGACGATATGATGTTGAGAGGGTATTTCATGTTCAACGCCATTGAGTATATATTTATAAGAATCATTCATATTTGTATCTATGTAATAGAATCTTTTCTTCTTTTTAAATTTTACGAAAAAATGCAAGAAAAAAAATAGAGAGAAATAGAAAGGATTAAAAATGTTTCCTCGCGCTCAATGCACAAAAGAGACAAGAACTTCAAATGATAATCGTCGTATTCAAGAAATGAGTCCAGAAGAATTTCTTCGTCCAATGAGTTCAAGCACAAATCAACCGATTCCTTTTCGTCATGATCATTATATGATAGATCCATTTTCATCTCAAATTTCTCATCAATCTTTTCAACAAACTGGAAGAAATATAATGGAACCACAATGGTCACAAAGCACGAGAGATATAGGAAAGAATCGATACAATGCTCCTGTTCAATCACATATTCAGAATGATTATTTTATGGCAAATTATGAGACATTTAATAAAATGAATGGGGGATCAAATGTAGGCATGATACATGATATGGATATACAGAGAAATCCAGTAAATACAAGACGTGATCAATTAGAGAAGAGTCGATTGAGAGATCGAAAAGAATTTATGAATCAACAAGGTGGAATGATGAATGGATTTGTAGATTTAACACCTCAACATACTCGAAAGGATAAACCTGAAATGAATACATCGTCTTATGTTCCAATGGCAAGAACATTGGCAATACCAAGAGAACAATTATAAAGATCCGTATAAAAAGAATGATAGAATATATTGAATAAGAGTAGAGAGAGAGTATAGATGAATAAAGATTTAAAAATAAATACACATATGGAAGAGAAGAAGGTGAAGATTCGTTCAGCTCATTCATTTTTTAAAAAAGTAAAATCAAATTCATCTTTAAAATCATCATCATCCAATTTGTCACAACAAAATTTGGAAGAATTTAATGCATTACACGAAGAGATGATTCAACAAGAAGAAGAAGATATAGGTATGAATATGGAAGAGGGTGATTTATTTGATGAAATCTCTTCATTGTCAAAACATTTAAGAACTTATCAAGAAGAAGAGAAATTAAAAACAAGTCTTGATCCCAAAAAAAGAATGAAGAAGAAGAAACAGAATGATGAGACAAGTAGCACATCCAGTAAAAAGAATCAATTATTTCAAGAATATCCTTCAGAAGAGTTTATTAAAAATATGATACATTTGTTTATAGGAAAAGAGACACCCATTAATTCACATTATCAATTTTCAAGAAAAATGTTAGAAGATAAAGGTGTTGTTGTCGAATTGCATCATATGGTTCCTGAATTGAAAAAGTATTATTTAAAATGTAAACATCAAAAATATTTAGAAAATATTGATTCGAAAAAAGCAATTACTATTTTTCGTCAAATGATCCGTTTATGTGGTTATACAGTAAAATCAGTAGAAAAATATCAAAATGGAAGTAAATTCTTATTATATCATATGGAAAAATTAAATGATATCAAATCACCACGTAAAATAAATTGTGAAGTTGATTTTGATTAAAAAGAAAGAAAAATATCGCATTCTTCAATAGAAGAGTATCTGATATGAATATTTTAAATCAACTTACTGGAAATAAACCTGAAAATAAAAATAAAGTTTCCAATCAAACAAATAATCAAAAAACCAATCAAACAAATAATCAAAAAACCAATCAAACAAATAATCAAAAATCAAATCAAACAAATAATCAAAAATCAAATCAAATAAATAATCAAAAGAATGAAAAATCAAATGATCAAGGAGTATTAGGTTTTTTGACAGAAGCTGTTGGATTGACAAATAAGAAGAATGAGATACCTGCTAATGTAAATCAAACAAAACGTCATTATTTTATTGGTAATATCATTCAAAATCCTCAACAGATTCAAGAATTAAATTCTATTCAAAAAGAAATGATTTCTCAATATAAATTACGTGATTATTATCTGAATTTTAATAATCAATATGTAACCCGTTATGTATATATGGGCTATTTAACACCTTCCGTTGCGACAAAATACATGGAGCATATTATGACTCCATTATGTCAACAGATCACACAGAAATTTGCATCACTTCAATGTCATTTTACAGTGGTTCGTCCTAAATTTGACAAACCTGTAAATTGGATTTCTGTCTTTTATGAAGATGAACATCATTATCTGAAACAGATTATTATTCCATTCCTTCATGAAAAAGGTATTAAAGAAATCTTTCCAAAACGTTATACCAATTTTCAACCTATGATCGATCTTGTTCATTTTAAAGGAAATTCCATTCAAAAAGGACAAAAAATTCAAGCAAATATCCCTTCTACACCTTTTACCATTGATCACCTCTCCCTAATTAGTGCTCGTCCTACACAAACCAAAATGGGTTATCAAGCCATTCATGATAATCTTGCCTATGAAGAAGAAGCCAAATTCCACTTCGACTTTAAAGGATCCATGTAATTTTTTATCCAATCCCATTTCAAGAAAATCGTTTTCTTAAAATATCCCTAAATTCAATCAAATGAAACCAATATAAAGAACCATTTTCTTTATATACCCAGATTTTGATGAAATAAAACCAATATACATAGGCCTAAAGGCCTTAGCGCTAAAACTCCTCTGGAGTTTGTGAAGAAATGCAGGACTTTCGCGAATATCTGCAATAACGATGACTATATGATGATTTACAAAAGTGTTTTAATGGACAGAGAGGAATGATTTGTAAAAAGTGAAATAGTGAATGATAGATTGCATGGGGTATTCGGCGAATAAACCTGTTTTCGCTTATCAAGTTAGCAACAGGTCGTTTTTATAAAACAGTTTGTGCAAATGATTTTTTAACTTTCTGCGCATATCTTTCTATAAAGAAAGTCGTTGCCATAAGTCGCGAAATATTTTATTTGAAATTTGATCAAATGAAATCAATATAAAGAAAATAATATTTTTATCG
>JACCDH011497275.1_pt1 | contig 29414 bp, 34 predicted proteins | sample 7442481 | NCBI WGS metagenome assembly JACCDH01 (sample SAMN15323433, study PRJNA562643) | freshwater metagenome | isolation source: river surface water | place: USA:Blue River Watershed | collected 2017-08-15 | reverse complement strand
TTATTAAAATTAATAATGGAAAATAAAAATAATTTAACTGGATCAAAATATGGATACCTTGCAAATTATTGTAACAAATATATTAATTTGTATGATCAAGTTGATGAAGCTATGTGGTATGACATTTGGTTTGATATTGGATTTTTACAATTAAATGATAATACTGATGGCTTTTTAGAAAAATATGTACATGGTTTTAATTATGAATTTATTAGCGATAAACCTATCATTAATCAGGACGAGTTTAATGCTGGATTTATACTAGGGTTTCAACATGGAAATAGTGGATTTTATTATTCGGGTCATATTGTTTCAGAACTTTATTCTTCAGGATATGAAAATGGTCATACAGTGGGTATGCACTTTTTTAAATTAAGCAAAAAAAGCGATAAAGCATGGGGTCGAAATTGTAGTTGTAATAGTGATTATTAGTAAAATAAATTAAATTAGTCAATAAATAAAATAGTATCATTGGAATGATTATAATATTTCTCATCAAATTGTTTTGATGTCATTGAATAAATTTCTTTAATTTCATCAGAACTCATTATTGAATAACCTAATATTAATTCTGCTTTTTCCAAATTATTTTTGTCTATTTTTTTAATGTGATAGCCAGATAAAGTATTCAAATATTTTTGGTTAACCAAATTTTTATAAACGGTAAAGTCAACAAATTTATTTGGTCTATTATCAACTTTTAAAAATGGAAGTTTATCATGAAACAAATTTGTTAAACGTCTGTTTCCTACTTTTTCTTTTATATTTTTAAAATACTCGTCCTGATCAAATTTAATTAATTCGACTATATTTTTATATTCAATATATCGATCGACTATTTTAATATCTTTTAATTCATCATCAAGTAGCCTGGAAACTGTTTCAACATATTTGGTTTGTAAATTATCCAAGTATTCAAAATAATCATCCTGTCTTGACCACATATTTGTTGGTATATTAGTTAGTATTTTCATCAGTCCTTTAGTATTTAATATAATGTTTTCTTTTTCCGCGCACATAATTAAAATATTATTTGGTTTTAAACCCTTAGTCGATTCATAATCTGGTATTATTTCACACCAATTACTAAAATCTTTCTCTGGATTAATTTTATTTAAATTATATAATTTAATTATTAAATCGTCAGTTTCTATTTGATCATTTGACTCGTCAAAAAATGGTAAAGCTAATACATCAGCCAGTTTTATTTCCAAAGTTTTATTAACTAATTGAACGCCTATTTTTGCAGTATCAACACTAAAATCAGAAAACTCTACCATATGCAAAGTAATACTTTGATCTTTATAACCTGCTTTATACAAACTAATACAAAAGTTATGTAAAAATTTTCTAAATGTTTTAGCTGTTGAATAGAATTCATCATATAAATCCATTGAATTCAATCTTGATCCTGTGGTCAAATAAACATCTATTTCTTTATAATAATCCAATATTTTACTATGAGCCTTTTCATTTATTTCAATAAAATACGGTTTATTATTAATTACATAAGACAAATCAATAAATCTATTTTTTGTTAAATTTCCATATTTTTTAGCATGATACTGAATATAACAGTTTTTTATAAATATGTCAGTATATAAATTATTTTCTAAAATATCAAAAATATTTGAATTTAACACAAACATCGAATGTAGTTCAATCAAATAAACTGTTTCTTCACGCAATACTTTTCTAGTTTCTTCACAAAAAAAAATTCCTATAATTTTATCATCTGCCGCGCAGTATGCTTCCCAGGTTATTTTATTGTTTTTAATTTCACAATCGTAAAATTGGTCATACAAAAGAAAAAATAAGTTGGGATTAAAATTATGAATATAATAATCATTATCTTTAAAACTTATTGTTCTTGATAATTCATCTTTTAAAATATTAAAGAGTTCTGTTTTTGATATTTTTTTATTTAAAATTTTACCCAGGTTAATTCCTTGATATCCATAATAATTTCTTGTCCAATCTCCTTGTAACAAAGGAATAAAATTTTTATTTATAAAAACTTTTTCATTGTTTTCCCATTTATTTATATCAGTGTCACTAAATAAATACTCATAAATTTTATTTCTATAATTTTTTAGTTTATTTTTTAACTCAAAATCCATTTAAATATGATGTATAATAAATATATTTTAATTATATTTCAATTTTTATGTTATAGTGTGAAATCTATAAATACCAATACCAAATTTAAAGCTACCTTTTAGTTTTTTAACTATTATTTTTAACCAAGTATCGTCCCATTCTCTTTCAATTTCCAACCATTGTTTATCAAACCATACAATTCCATTCTTATACCCAGGAACTTTAGTAATTTCATTGTCTTCTAATTTAAATGTTCTACAATGGACCGCGATAGGACCACCTTGACCAATTTTTGTTCCTGAATGAAAGGTTATTGATAATCTAAATAAATCACCTGAATATTTGGTTTTTAAGAGCTTTTTTCTTGATGATGATTTTGACGAGTCAGTAACTAACAAATTACCAGCAGAATCATACCAATAAATTAATTTGCCCGATTCTTTTAAACTATCTCTTATTTTATCATATTTTGATGTCATTAATTATAAATAGATTTTTATTATTAAAAACTTTATATTTTATATAAAAAATTGAAAATACTTTTACTTAGGGGCCATATTAAAATTAGTAATGTCAAATACTGTAAATAATGTATATAATGTAAATACCGGTAATACCGAATCTAATGTAAAAACTAGTGTTTTTGATTTTATTCCTACTAATATTGAAGATCTTAGATCTACTATTAATATTAGAAAATATATTGACTTTGTAATAGCTACTCATGTACCTATTCCTAATAGAAATCCTAACAATCCTATTTTGTTGTCCGACTCTTATAAGTACACACAAGATAAGATGACAAGAGATGAAGATTTTGTGGATGGAAAGAAAGAAACCTTAATTGGTATGTATGCGTTTGTTGAACCAAGAAAAGGTGCACGAGATTCACATGTTATAGTTGCGGGAATACAAGAGTTGGCGAGTAAACTCGCTGCTATCCGCGTTACAATAGAAGATTTGCATGATGCTATTGTTTTCTTGGCTCCTCACTTTTCAACTCCTCTACACGACGGAAGATATCATTTTAACCCTTTTCCTTGGTTAAAAATTATATTCGCCCACGATGGACGGATACCCCTAAAACTTTGTGGTTTACCCGAAGGAACTATAGTACCTGTTAGCATTCCAATTGCTACAATTGAAAGCACTGATGTTCATTGTGCTCAGATTGTTTCACATTTCGAACCATTGATCTTACAAAATCTATGGTATGCAACTACTTGTGCTACTAATGCTTTGGGTTATAGTAAAGTTATTAAAATGGCCCTAAAAGAAACAACTTCTGAACAAGTGATGAACGGATGGCTCCCATTCGCTTTACAATGCTTTGCTCTCAGAGGTGTTACATGTATGGAAGCAGCACGTATTGGATGTGGATCTATATTGTATGTAACAATGGGAAGCGATACTGTTCCCGCAGTTTCTCATATTATGTCTACAATTGGTTCTCCAACTAAAAATATGGTTGCATATTCTGTTGCCGCCATTGAACACAACCAAGCAATGATGCAAGGTAGAGAAGGAGAATTTAAACAAGTTAGACGAGTTCTTAAAGCATATCCTTCAGGTATCTTATCATATGTTGCAGATACCTATGACCTAAGAAACTTTGTAGACGAAGTTACTAAAGGCGAACTTAAGGAAATTATTATGGGTCGAGATGGTACTTTTGTTATCAGACCAGATTCTAGTTTACTAAATTCAGATGGAACAGAAATGACTCCTGCTGAAACAATAAGTGAACTTTTTAAAATTATCCTTAGAAACTTGGGAAATTTAATTACAACCAATGAAAAAGGTTTTAAAGTGTTACCTTCCCAATATAAAATTATTTATGGGGATGGTTTAAATATTCCTAAAATATCCGGAATCCTTAGTAAAATGATTGAGGATGGTTGGTGTGCTTCCAATATTGTTTTTGGTGTTGGAGGAAACTTTGCCCAACGTATTGACCGAGATACTGAACGCTTTGCAATGAAGTCATCCGAACAGAAAATTTTGGTTGAAAACATTATTGGAAACATTCATGTTGAAACAAGAAACACCTGCAAAGAAACTCCTGGAAAAGAATCCAAAAAGGGACGCTTTCATGTTGCTATTGTAAATGGAATTCCCCAATGCTTTTCATTAAATGATCCTGCTGTTGCCGGACTACCTAACTTGTTAGAAACATATTTTGAAAATGGAGAACAAGTAAGAGCTCTTGATAATATTGACCAAATTAGAGAAAGGGTAAATTATTGGAGAAATGAATATAACTTTTAAATTGATTTAGATTATTAAGTTATTTTTTTATAATTTTTTAGCAAGTATTAATATTTAATATTTTGACTTATAATGATTGACTGGGCAATAGTTGGAATAACATTTGCTGGTTTAGTTGTTGTTATAGCAGGAATTTATTATACGGGCATTCTTATCGGTAAACTAATGGACTGTTATATTAACATTAAAAATAAATATTTTTAATTATATATAATTTTTATATCAACCAAATTATATGTCAAGCTATCATGATAAAAATCTAAATCATAGTTATTTAAAGTACATAAAATACAAAAATAAATATTTAATCCTTAAAAATCAACTAGGAGGAACAAATATTCCAAGATTTTCTTCATTACAATTCAATCAATCTCTATTAATTGATGATATATTTACTTCTGAATATGCTTTATCTGAAAAAATAGCAGTAGAACCACCTACTTATGATCAATATTTTGATTTTGTTAGTGGGAATTATAAATTAGTAAGTTTATTTAATAAAGACTATTATTTAGCAAATTTAAATAAATTTAATGAAAAAGCAAATACTTTATTATTTGTAACAAATGATGGTTTATTAACAAATATAGATTCTAATGATAATTTAAGATTTGTTTTACTAATTGCTGAACCAGAAAAAGTTAATTATGTAAAAGAAAGATTGGAAACTTTTAGTGAAAATAACGTTGGTATTTTAATTGGAATGTTTTCTGGTCAATATAGTCCCGATTATGTTAAAAATAAAATGACAATAAGATTAATGATGTTATTAGGATACTTTTTTACTTATTGGCCTATTGACATTTATGGTTTCATTTGTAGACAACAATATATTAGTAATCAATTATATGTTAATAACCCTACACCAATAATGAAATTTACTAGTTTTTGTAAAGAATTTGAAATAGTTTTAATGAATTCAATACCAGCGCATCCGGGTAAATTTAGTAAAGCTTTTAAATGGTATTTATCTTTTGCAAGAAAACAAAAAGTTCTAGAAGTTGGAGATTCTGGTTTTAATTAATTTATTATTTTATATAAAGAAAAGGTACATTTAAATTTAAATGAGACGATTCTGTATTTGTTGTCTTAGAGAATTGAAAACAGAATTGAAACCAGATGATGTTATAATTGATAGTTATCCAATGCATCAATCTTGTTATATCGAATTTCTTAATAATAAAACCAAAAGCTTATTTAGAAAATATAATTCAATATCAGAATTAAATGATGAAGAAATTGATATTATTAAAAAAGTGTCCAAATACTATGACAAAATTTATTGTAAGCGTTCGGATAATATTAAAGGGGATAGTGGAGAAATAGTTTCTCGTACCAAAGGATTTTTTAATGATCTAATTAAAGTTCATGGTAAATTAACAGAAGAAGAATTTGATGGTATATTAAAAGTTCTAATTATAAATATTTGGAATGAATTTATTGATAACTTTGAAAAATCAGATCCTTCTTCATTTGTTCAAGAATATACATTAGCAAGTTCAAATATATTGGCTTTAATGTATTTTGGACTTGTTGAAATTTCCGAATTTTTATTCAAATAAAACCAATTAAACAAAAATATAATATATTGTATAATAAATGAGCCTATTTAATACTTTAAAATATATTATAATTTTGTTACTTATTTCATCTTTTATTATAGTTTCAAATACTTTTGCATATAAATTTACAGTTGGTGGTATTAGTTCGGGTTGCTTTATGTCCACACAATTTCACTATGCATTTTCTTCTATGATTAAAGGAAACGCTTGTACAGCAGGTGGACCATTTTGGTGTGCGCAAGCTAGCGAATCTATTGCCTTAACCGAATGTATGGATTCCAAATATGCTCAATTAATTAATGTTGATTATTTAGAATCTATTGTTTATTCAACTGAATTAACAGGTTTTATTGATCCAGTATATAATCTTGTTGATTCAAAAGTATGGTTATTATCAGCACAAAATGATTCGGTTGTTGCTAAAACGGTTGTTGAAAAAAATGCCCAATTATATGGAAAATTTATTGCAAATAAATCAATTAAACTAATTACCAATGTGCCTGGTGAACACTCGCAGTTAACAAATACATATGGTAATGAATGTTATTACCTCGGATCCCCCTATATTAATAACTGCGGTTATTCAAGTGCATACGAAGGATTGAATTGGTTGTATTATCCTGTGACTTCATTAAATAATACAATTAATAAAACCAAACCGAATTTAAATAGTTTATATCAATTTGATCAAACCAAATATATTCCTGGTCCATTTTTTCCCGAATATGGTCTAAATAAAATTGGTTACATTTATATTCCAACTTCTTGTTATAAAATAAACTGTCCAACCCATATTGTTTTCCATGGATGTCTTCAAACATTAGATTTAATTGGAATTGATTTTATTAAACATTCAGGATATTTAGAAGTAGGTGAAACTAATAATATCATCATGCTTTTTCCACAAGCTTCTTCTACTTTATTAAATCCTAATGGATGCTGGGACTGGTGGGGTTATACTGGTCCAGATTATGCATCAAATATTGGAATCCAAATGCTTACTGTTAAAAATATTATATCAAGTGATACATATCCTTATTTAAATTAATTACTTATCAGAATCAGATGATTTTTGAATTTTTGCTATGATTTGAACAAATCTAATGAACAGGTTAATAAAATCTAAGTATAACTCAGTTGAACAACCCAAATGATCGGGTTCACCTGAATTATATTTTTGAACTGCTTTGTGTGTGTCTATTGCAATTAAACCAGTGAACAAAGGCACGCCTCCATATAAACTTGTCATATGAACTATGTCACCAAACCAGTTTTGACCAAAAAATATTTGTGATCCCAAACCAAGCAAACTCACACCTGCCAAACCAAATAAACCACCATAAAGAATTGGTTCCATATGATCAAGTTCACCTGATTTTTTTCTCATGGCGTACCATGTGGCACCACCAAATACACTTGACGAAGCAATTAAAGCTGGTAAAATAGCTTGGGGATAAACGAGAAATAATGGTGTCATAATAATACCATTACCAACAATAAGAGAACCATAAGATAATTTTCTTAATGTTGAATTACTTGAATACAACACTTCAACTAAATTTGTTCTACGATTAATTACTCCAGATGATTTATCTGTTGTAATAATTTGCTTATGCACAGTGTATTTTCCAAATCCAACTCCAACTGCTCCTGCAATTGATAAAATAGCACCGATTCCAAACATTCCCTGTGACATAGTAGCTATACCTTCAATATTACTTGCTACCAAACCAATCGCTAGAGAACTTGTTATACCAGTTCCTGTCCACAAATAGGTTTTTTTAATAAATTCTTTCAGCCCATAGTGGCTATCAATAATATCAGAAGTTTTAAGTTGGCTTGCATCCAGTTCTTTTGCTTTTTCTTTATTAGAATTTGATCCAAAATTATTATTAGTTAAAAAGCTTCTAATTGTTCCAATAGAATTAATGTTATAGGCTGATTTAGATTTAAATATTGGGGTTTGTTTAAATATATGTGTTTGATTAATTATTCTTCTAAGCATTAAACAATATTTATTAAATTCAACCACAATGATTTTCAATTTTATGAAAAATTGCTAACATAATCAATTTAATGAAAAATTGATTATATAATTTATTGGTCAAATATTATATACTTAATGGCCTTTTTTAGTTTTTTAGAAAATTTTTTACCTGGTTCCGGAGGTATGCTTAATTCTAAATCCAATATTATAGAAGAAACAAATGGTTTCAGAAAAATTCATATTCAAGATTTAGAAAGAAAAACACAGAAAAAATCTGGAGCATTTGATATGAACCAAATTAAACCTAGCTTATCAATACCATGGAAAACAAAAGATTCTGATATATATTTTTATCGAGATACTGGACTAAAAGAAAGAACCTATCATATAAATAATTTTATAGGCTCATTTATTTGTGCTTATAATTTACACGGTGACATAATGTTAAACCCAGATGATATTTGGATAATGATCAGTTTATATTTTTCACAATATGTTGATACTAATGCTGAAAAACTAAGAAGTAAGTTTGTTAAACATGAAGGATTTAAAAAATTAGTTGTTGTAGAATATGCAAATTCTCTTGCAGAATCATTAAAAATGGAAAGAGACTGGACAAACTTTTTTAATCAAATAACGCAAAAAATAAAAGATAACACAGTGACTGGAGTTATGGAAGAACTAGTTAGTGATTTCACAACTACCACAAAAACTCATAAACTAATTACTACCGCAATTATAATGAACTCATTTAAAAAATATTTTCAATATGGTCGAATGATTTTGGGTTGTGGAATTTCTAATGTGCTTTTTCAAGGTACTCGAAACGATTGGGTCAAAATAATTAATAAAACTCAAGTTCTTGCAAAATATGACTTGGATGGCAAACTTAAAAAATATTTGGATAGTGTTTGTGTAATATTAACAGAATTTTTAAACACATGGGATGGCAAACCAAATGTTGCATTTTGGAACAAAATTATGGCTACTGAAGAAAAACGTATTGGATCTGGTGGTCAAAAACAAACTCATATTGAAGGATGGATTCTACACTTTTTTGGAATTTACACACGAGTAGATCTAGACGATGTACCAGATTATTCTATTTCAGTTCCCGTTGAATTATATAATGAACATTCAGGAACAACCAAACAATTGGAAATAAAAGCTAATTGGGTTAGTGCAAGTTTAATTGACCCACATACATATAAACCAGATATTGGAATGTGTATTATTGAAGCTGAAAATAAGACAGAAAAACCTTGGTTAAATAAAAATGATACAGATGCATATCATTAATCTAACATTTGTTTTAATTTCTAATTATAATTATATGAGTTCAAATTATAATAACAATTTTAAAGATTTATATAAAAAATACAAAAACAAATACTTGGAACTAAAAAATAAAAATACTAATAATATTAATCAAGTTGGTGGTAATATATTTGAAGAAATTAAAATAATGTCTTGGAATATTTTAGCTGATGCACCAATATGGAAGAAAAAATATGAAAGCATGAAAAAAGAAAGCTTTATTTACTGGGATCATAGAAAAAAATTAATATTAGAAATAACAAGTAAACATCAACCGGATATTTGTTTATTATGCGAGGTTGAATATGATAGTATTTCATTTTTCTCTCAATTTTGTAATAAAAATAATTATGGGTACATATATACATCTTGTGAACCACCTAGATCAAAAGACTCGCAAAAAAATTATGTAAACTATACAAGTAGTAAAAATCCTGGAATTTTAATTATTTTTAAATTAGACAAACTAAAACTTGTTAATAATTATGCACCTGATTATTCCAATTATTTTATCAATCAACAAATTAAAAACAATTGGACTGAAGAAGAATTAAAATCACATTTACAACAATGTGCATCTAATATTATTTTATTTGAAAAATTAGATGAATCTAATAATAGATTTTATTTTACTGGATTACATCATCCTTATTTAAAAGAACACGAAGAAATACAAGACAAACAAATAGAATTTTTATTAAGTTGTATAGATAAATTAAATAATAATTGGAAATTACCCGTTATTGTAGCCGGTGATTTTAATGCAAGGCCCGCATCTAAAGTATATGAGATCATGAACAATAAGGGATATGAAAGTGTATATAAAATTGTTAATGGATCAGAAAATAAATATACTACAACAAATTCGTTTACTGGACAAAGAATGACACTAGATTATATTTTTGTAAATAATAAATGTGTGGTAAAAAATGTGGAACCAATTGATTCAGATTATTTGGAACAAACAAATATACCAAATGAAAATTTTCCTAGTGATCATATGCATTTGATTTCAAACATTATTATATAAGTAAAAATTGATTTTAATAACTAATATAATTAATTAATTATTAAAGTAATGTCAGACCTAGATATAAGTATTGTAAAACTTTTTAAACAATATTACCCGAGTATTGATCATACAACTTTAGATAATGGTATATTGGCTATTTTAATAGAAAATATGTTTGAGGTTGAAAAATCAAAATATTCAGATACAGATTCAGATACAGAATCTGATTCTGAATCAACTCAAGATCCAATAATTCAAGAAAACTATATTGTTGCAACTAAACTAATTCCTGATATGATAGAATCTGGAGATATGATTATTATAAAAGGACGAATTAATCAAGTACCAATAAATGTATTATTTGACAGCGGATGTCAAACTTCAACTATATTCATGTCAACTATAAATAAAATAGGTTTGGAATATCTTATTGATAAAAAATCACGAACATATTGTAATGGTATAAATGGGGTTACTAAAACACGTGGAATGATTTGGTGTACTCAATTAGAATTAAATACAAATAATGAAACAAATAATTTTATTAGTGTTCCAATTAAATTATCAGTATTAGATAATTTAGATAACTCAAATAACTCAAGTAACTCAAATAAATCAAGTGAAAATTCTGTTGATTTACTTATTGGTACAGATTTTATGAAAGCATCTAATGTCATTATAAATTTTAGTAAAAAAATAATTACACTAAATGAAACTGAAATTGAATATTAATTAATAATAATTATTTTAAATGAAGTTTTTTTATTATTGTATCAACATATTCTTTATCTACATTATCATTTTTAAGTAATATTTCATAACTTTTTAATAAATAATCATCAACCATCACAGTTATGTTTAATTTATCAATAAAAAATAAAACAGCATTTAAATCAAAAAATTTAACCCAAAATAATTTATTTTTTTCTTGATCAAATACCATTTTACCAAGCATAATTATTTCAAACAAATTGTAATCTAAATTATAATATTTAAATGAATCAAAAATATTTATGTAATTATTATGATATAAATAGGCTGTTTTTTCTAAAATAATTTTATCCCGATTATAATCAGGGTTAATTAACAAACTTATCCATAAATTAAAATCAAACAGATCTTTTCTAAATATTAAAAAATTTATACATGTTTGGTTGTGTTCATTATTAAAAAAGAAAAAATATGTTATTAACTTGGAAATAATCTTATTTGTATATTCTAAATCTTGAATTGATTTTTCAATTAATTTTTTATGTAATTCTATTATCCAATATTCTTTTAAATTCCACCGTATAAAATCAAAAGGAGTTGAATCATTTATATATAAATACAAGTCATATATTTCAAAATATGTTAATTCATTATAATCATGATAATTTAATAAATTATAAATTTTCTTATTGATTGGACATTTTACATCTACATTTTGTAGTTCATGATAATCATAATTATTGTTTTCCACAGAATTAGTACCAAAACAACATAATTTTTTAATAATCCAAATCATATCTAAATAAAAGTAGATTAAAATTAAATTTTGTCCAGTTTTTCAGCCACTATTACCGGATTTAATTTTAAAATTTCATCTCTTCCTAATTTTTTATAATCAAAATTACAATTATGTTTTTCTGGTAATCTGCATTTGGTGCATAATTTTTTAAATTCACATCTGCACGAAAATGGCATTATACCTGCTTTTTTATTACAATAATCACATTTATTGGATTCCATCTAATAATCACTATAAAATAATAATAGTAAATATTATATTCAATTTTTATAAAAATTGAAAAAAAATTTGTCTAAATATGATTAAGAGTTTTTTAATGGAACATGGTCAAACAGATTATAATACAAGTCAACCATTGAGTGAGGAATTAATGTCTTACTTATCTAAATACCAGCCAAAAAAATCTTATACAATTGATTATAGTTTGTTGTCTAAGCTAACAGAGTATAGAGATTACAAGTTTTCAAATGGGTTTTATTATTTGGAAACCAAAGAACTCCAATCTTATATAAAAAAACTTTCAACTACTAATCTTGAAGTTCTTCTTGATCAATTATTTGGAATAAATCCTGAACTTTTTAACTTGTTTAAAAAAATTTTAATGAACGAATCCTCTGATAGTGACTATCATAACTATATTACCCTATTAGAAGCAACCGGTGTAATGAAATACAATTGGTCTCGTTATTATAGTTCTTAAAATTAATTTATATATAAATAAATGTTTATTATATTTAGTACCAGCCTTATAATCCCGAGGTCAATGGTTCAAACCATTTTTCCGGTATTTATTTAATATGAAATACATTTTGCATGGTAGTTGTGTTAGCACCGGTCAAATTAGTAGCAACTTGTTTTGTCTTTTTAGAATAAGCAGACTTGCCTATTGCACTAACAATGGTATTTGCAGTAATAGTGTTTAGCACCCAATAGTATTTTTCTACTAATAATTATCATAAAAATTGAAATAAAATTACAATTTGTATATTATAACCATTTTAATGAATATTTGGATTTGGTTTTTCATAATATTTTTCCTTACAATATTGTTTTTAACTTTTGTCGATGAAAACATTCAATTCATACTAAAAAATAAAATAAATTCATTGTCTATTTTATTATTTATTCTAACAGTATCAATAATATTTAATTATATAGCTTTAAAAATGCTAAAAGAAGAAGCAGAAGCATATTCAACTGCAATAATATCTGTGTTAGCTGCTTTTTTATGTAATTATATTATCGGCCTTTTAAAAGAAGACCTTCAAAATTATCCAGAATTACCATATTAACTGATTTGAGTATTATTATATTTACTCTTTTTACTATTTAATTTATTTTGATCAATCATTTAACATCTGTAATAAAAAAATACTGTTGGTTTAATAAAATTATCTAAAATCTAAAGCCACCACTAATTCCAATACTATTGGACCCTCTTCCATTCCAACCACCATCACGACCCACATGAATTGCACCATATGCTCTAGAATTTCCAACACCTATGTGACCTTGAGCACTATATCCGTTATTATTTAAATTTGCAGAACCACCAGTAAAAACACCAGTAGTTGTACGAGAGGGAAAGTTATTAGTTAAGGAAAGCGACATTACAAAAGCTATATTTAGGGTTCAAAATGTTTATAATTCAATTTTTTTAATTTATCTATATTTTATATGTATATATATATATAATGAGTAGTTCAACTTATGAGTTAAAATATTTAAAATACAAAAACAAATATTTAAATTTAAAAAAAATTCTCAATGATCAATCCGGAAATGGAACTGGTGGTGATAAATGTTTTGATACGTGGGTCTTTGAACAATACCAAAAAGGCCCTGCAAATGCAAAATGTGGTGGATTATTAAGTAGTTGCAAAGAATTAAAAATATTAGGAAATTTACATTTATGTATGTATACTTCACATCCTGTTATTAAACAAATGATATCAATTTATCCTACCTTTTTACAAATTACAGATTTAAATTGGAATATAAGAAAACACTTTTTAAAAGAACTTATTAATGACGAGTTTTCATTTGAATCAATTTTTAAAATGGGTTTTTATCTTAAAGAAGTGTATGATGTAATTGATAGACAAAAACACGATATTAATAAAGTATATAAAGCATATACACTTTCAAAAGGAACTAGAGAAAAAGAGAAAGATGATGCTATAGCTAATATATTTCAACATAATGATAATTTAAAAGAACAAAAATCAAAAGATGCACCAAAACCATTTACTGTTAAAGAACTTTTAGGATTGGATTTAGGTGAGGAAATTATGTTTCTTCTTAAAGAAAAATTAATTGTTTTAAATAAAAACGAAGTAACAATAGATGACTTTCTTGCTAGATCTTATTGCGAACGAAATTGCGACTATCGTAAATTTATGGAGATAGGCTATACTTTAGATGATTGTTTAGCATCTAAAATGACAATTCGTGGCTACAGTGGATTTAAGGATTTAAAACAACTTCTAAAAAAATTTACAATGAAGGAAATATTAACACTTGATTGGAATAAAAATTACATAGCAGAATCTTTTACCATTAGGGAATTATTAGAAGGGTTACAAAACGTGGATAAAAACACTTCAATTAATTTGTTACAAAAAATAATATATGACCCTTTTTATGGTAAGAAAATGATTAATGTTGCTGGTCCTGATGTTACTGGTCTAGATGTTACAGACGGATTTAAAAAAGTTTTTGAGGAAATAAAATCATTAAAACCAGCAGAAGAAAGACTTAATATCTATATTGATTTATTTAGTAAGTTTAAAACTCAACATGATACTATATTTGCTGCAAAAGTATTAGAAATTGATAACAAAATGTTTCTTAACAAAATTGACAATAAAACTTTAATTAATATTTTAAAAACACCAATTTTTAAAAAATATTTTTACAATGATACAACAAAAGAAATTTTCATTAACAGATTAACACCAATTGAAATAATTAATGCAAATATTTTATCATTTGGAGAAGCAGTTAAAACATTGGTTGATACTAAAAAAATAGAATTGGGTCATGTGATTGATAATTGGAAAGGTGATCAAATTACTTACAAAGTATTGAGAGATGCTGGTTTTGATAAAGAAAAATTATTAATGGCAAATTTAAAGCCAAATTGGATAGCTAAAATGGGTTTTTAAATCAAATTAAAAATAAATCAATTAACTAACAATAAATTTTAAAAATTGAATAATTAATATATATTATTAATTTCTATTATATATTAATGTCAAATTCTAATCAGTCTTTTGTCAATAAAACCATTACTGTTTTTCCTAAACCAGACCGTACTATACATTTATTGTCAATGCCAATTAAACCCATTGAACCATCAACTTCATTTGGTTATCCATATAATTCAACACAAACTCCTAATACTAGACCACTTATTAGACCATTGTAAAAAATTGAAATTATTAGTATCTTGTAGTATTAATAGATTTTTTTAATGGACAAATCAAGTATAGATCAATTCAATAAATACCTGTCTGAATGCATCGAGTTGAGCAAACAGATGCATAAGAAAATGTCCACCAACGAAAACATCAAAAATATTGGTGGCATCGTAAGTCCACACAAGGGAAGTTTTTGCTTTCATATTGTAATACCAAAAAACAAATATGACATTTTTAAGGTGTCTTGTTCAGTGCCTCTTGATGCCTATTCACTGACACATGAACCTGTCTACGAAACAGCATTGCTAGATGCATATGGTGATATTATGTCAAATACATTGTGGTACGATGACATCTGTCGATTTGAAACAGTGGAACAAGTCATCGCTGAAATACTAGATGTTATTAATGGATCACAAAACTAGTAGTATGGCACAATCATTATTTTATAATTTAGGTGATATAAGTTGTCACTTGTAAATTTATTTTTTAAACGAGGCTTTTTCACAAAAATATTTTAATTAAAAAAATTGAATTAAAAATATATTTTTATTAATTTATAGTTTAATTTAATGAGTCGTGTTATAATTCCTAAACCTCTTCTTCCTCTCCCTCTCTCTTTTTCAAGCGAAAATCCTGATCCTAAAATTCCCCCATTAGTTGTTGGTGGTGCTGTTTTTATTGGTAAAGCTGTTGCAGGTGGTGTAATTGGTGCTGCTGCATCTTGGGGAACAAATAGAGTTCTTGATAACGCTTTTCCCGCTAGAAAATAATCTTTATAAAATACTTGTTGGGGTATTTTATAAAAATATTAATTAATTTTGAAAGACATGGTTGAAATTATTTAGGAACTGTGTTACTATCCCATATATATTTATCTCCACTTAATTTAAAAGATTTATCACTAGTTTGTATAGTTAAAAATTTTTTTAACAACTCTGGATCTGATATATATATGTATATATCTTTATCTATAGATAAATCACCAGATTCAACTGGCATCCGTGACATCGCACTTAAATAAGATGTTACTCCTTTAACCATATCTTCATATAACTCTGACCTATTAGAATTAGACCAACCTAATTTTGTAGCATAGCCTTCAAAATAGGATGTAGTCAAGTTTAGGGCTCTAAATATTTGTTGATTTAAAAAATCTTTATATTTAATTACAAATTTAGTTTCAGTTTTATCAAATGTTTTTTTCTCTTGATTTGAAATATAATAATGTTTTTCTTTATATAACATAAACGAGCCTCCTGTTTGATTATATTTTGCTTGTAATTCCAGGTACTTTTGTTTATATTTTAAATATTTTTTAAAATAATTCATTGAATATATATTATGTTATAAAATTATTTTAGTAAAAAATTTTTTTATATTATTTTTTAATGTCACAACAAATAGAATCACAAAAAGGTGGTAAAATAATAAAAACTAGAATAGTACTTATGAAGGTGATGTAAAAGATGGTATGATGAATGGTAAAGGTAATTAACATATTCTAATAGTAATGTTTATGAATAATATAATGAATGGTATAGGAAAATTATTATATCGCAAAAATATTTATTAAGGTAATATTAAAAATGATATGATGGTACATTTTTATGAAGGAATGTAGAGTAAAGATATAAAATTGTATTAAAATAAAAGAAAATAAATGGTAAAGTAACTTAAAATTACTATTTATTTCCTACCACCTAAAGGTAAACCCATTTTTTGAGCTTCAAAACGTGTTAAAGCACCAGCATTATTAGCATTAATTTGAGCACTACGAGAAGGATTTGTTAAGCATCCAGAGGAATTAAAACTATTTCTACCAACAGTATAAACTGGTTTAGAACCACCATAAGACCAGGTAGATTTAGGACTAGGAGAATATCCTGCAGAGAAAGAAGAGCCATTTGGAAGGCGAAGAGAACAGTTCAAAGACATTATATAATTTATTTAGAAAATATTATTATTTGCATTTTTTTAATTAATAAATAAAAAAATTGATTTATTAACATATTGAACCCAATAGATAGTTTTTGGTTAATGTCCTATTTTAATAATTTTGTATATGTTGTTGTTTTGTCCTTTTTGTTTGCTTCTGTAACTAGCTTTAACAGTAATTCAACATTTGAAAATAAAACTAATATAACTTTTAATAGTACTGGTACTGAATGTGATATTTGTCAATTTGTAGCCCAAGAAGCAGAAAGTCTAGTTTTAAACAATAAAACTTTAACTCAAATTGAAACTGATCTTGATTCTTTGTGTCAAAAAACAAAATATGATACTCTTTGTGAAAGTGTGGTTAATGAATATCTTCCAAAAATTATTGAATTTCTTGAAGAGAAAGAAACGCCTCAACAAATTTGTCAACAATTAAGTATTTGTTAATTTATTTTGTCCATTTGTTAATAAATATAAAAAATTGAAATTTTTAATTTCTAAGGATATTTAAGGGAATTTTTAATGTCTTCTACTATTAATATTCCCACAAATAAGACATCTACCACTACCCTCATTGCTAAATTAGACGCTGTTGACAAATTTTTTAATGAGTGGATTGAATGCCCAGATTACCTGAAGGAGAAGCTATGCACTGCAGTCAAAGATTTGTTGCATGAAAACAGTCAAATCGACAAAAAAGACCTGGAAAGGTTAACAGACCAAGTTGTAGCGAATGCGTACAAACGTGTTCCCGCAGTATGTCATACAATGTACGCAATGGACTTGACACTTCAGCTGACCCAATTTACTAAGGTGTACGACCTCTTAGATAAGCTTTCAAAAATGTAATCGAGTCGTACAATAATTATTTTATATGCAATTCCAAATGATTGCAAAACTAACATAATTATTTTTAATAAAAAATTGAAATTTTGAACAGTCTGATAGTTCCTTATAGGTTTCAACTAGTACCTAGATAGCTGTCTATACCATGGACAGCTATTAATAGGTAAATCATTCCCGAAACAAACGGAACGACCCCTTTGACCGAACAGGTCAACAATAATGAGACTGGTTCTCAAACCCCCGCATGGTCATACGAATCTTACGACTATGATTACAGTCAATCGCTTTCAAGCAAAATCGAGAATGCTATGAAAAATGTCCTTCGCAAAACAAAAGTGGCAGATGCATTCTGGGCTGGGTGGAAAGAGTGTCCTGACTGCCTGCGGGAAAAGTTGGCTTCATCAACCAGATCATTCTTGTACGAACACAGACGCATTGACAAATGGGACCTTGAAAAGCTGGTTGACAAGATTGTTCAGGACGCACATCAAAAGATTCCTCCAAGGGATTTGTCAATGTACCAAATGATGTACCCAATGATTGATATCGCGCAGTATACGATGACGCACGATCTGTTGTTGAAGCTTTCTGAAATGTAAATAGTGTATATAGTTATTTGTATTTTGTATATAGTTATTTTATATGTAATTTTAATAAATGTAAAAAATATATTTATTTAAACCATTAACTTGTTATATTTTTTCATTCAAGTACCATTATTTTATAAATTTAAACAAAAATAGACCAAAAACCAATAACTTTAATATAGCAGATAAATAACTTTAATATAGCAGATAAATAACTTTAATATAGCAGATAAATAACTTGAATATAGCAGATAAATAACTTTAATATAGCAGATAAATAACTTGAATCATTTTTTGCACAATCTACCATAAAAATATAATATAAAAAAATTGAAATTTTGAACAGTCTGATGGTTCCTTATAGGTTTCAACTAGTACCTAGATAGCTGTCTATACCATGGACAGCTATTAATAGGTAAATCATTCCCGAAACAAACGGAACGACCCTCTTGACCGAACAGGTCAACAATTCTGAGACTGGTTCTCAAACCCCCACGTCTGATACTGATTCCAGAACATCAGAACAATACAGGCAAGACTATTGGGATCATGTTCACGAGTACTTTCCTGTGCAGTGGGACCATGATGATTGCGATGGTTGTGGTCTGTGCGCTTATGGTCATGATGACGAGGAACAAAAATGGCAAGTTGTCGATGCATTCTGGGATGGGTGGAAAGATTGCCCCAACGACTACATGAAAGAAGTGTTGGCTTCATCAACCCAAGCAGTGTTGTACAAAAAGTGGAACTACGAAAGAAGTACAAGCGACACATGGGACGCACTGGACCTCGAAATGTTGACCGACGAAATTGTTCAAGACGCAGACGATGTGCTTGTTCCAGAACTACGGCCGTTAATGTACAAAAAAGTGCACGAACTTCTGGTGAAGCTTACTAAAATATAAATAGTTTGTATATAGTTATTTGTATTGTTTGTATATAGTTATTTGTATTGTTATTTTAATTGTTATTTTAATTGTAAATATATTTAATAAATATAAAAATTGTCTGCGATATTGTCTGCGATATTGTCTGCGATATTGTCTGCGATATTATTTTTGATATTATTTAAATAATATAAAAAATTGAAATTTTCGATGAATATAATTAATAAATATTTATTTAATGTCTATTAAAGTAAAATATAATGAATCATGGATATATGCTAATCCCGATCAGGTTTTGGCATTTAACAATTATAAAAATAGACCTATATATTCACACGAATTGCCAGTTACTACAAATGGCTTGACTGTTTATCGAAAAAATAACGATCCTTATTTAGCAACTTATATTAAGGATGGAGAAAAAGAAATACCAATTGCAAACTTTGACGATGTTCAAGTATTTTTACTAGATTTAAATCCTGTTGATTGGTATAATGCTAGAAACTATCAAGTCTGGGCTTATTATGATTTTATGTATGATAATAAGCAAAGAAAAACATACGCATCCAAGTATTCATCACATCTTGTATATCCACCAAATACTCACGCTGTAACTGAAATAGATATTGATGGGTTACAACCAAACATAGTTTTTAGTATCTCCCGAAATGAAAATAATAGCGTATATTATGAAAGAAATGATCCGCGTGCAACCAGAGTTAGAATATGTGATAACAATATTGCACGAATTGGATATCGCGGATTCTACACAAGAATAACAATGGATGTTGGATTTACAGTAATTTCAAATCCAATTAGCACTACTTCATTGCAATTGCCTGCTAATTTACATTTGGAAAAAACAAATATTGAAGAAGATCAATGTATAATGTGTTATAGTAATAAAAAGAATTTAACATTTAATCCATGTAATCATACTGTTACTTGTTCTGAATGTTATTCTAAATTTACTAAAAAACTAGAATGTCCAGTCTGTAAGGGAACAATTCAGTCTCTATCATAATTTTATTTTAATCCTGCTTTATAACGAACAATCGTTTCTTTTCTTTCTGTATCATGATCAATTACAGGAGCTGGATATTTAACATTTGGGTATTTGGATCTAACATCAGGTTTAAACCAATTATGTATATCAACAGGTTCAACATCTTTTAATTCTGGTACCCATAACTTAATATAGTCAGCTTTAGTATCATAAGTTTTTTGTTGAGTCCATGGGTTAAATATTCTAAACCACGGTTGTGCATCAGTACCATTACCTGTAGACCATTGCCAACCTTGAGAATTATTAATTGGATCATAATCAACTAATTTAGTTGCAAAATATTGTTCACCCCATAACCAATCAATGTGTAAATCTTTAGTTAAAAACGAACTAGTAATCATTCTACAACGATTATGCATATAACCAGTTGTGTTCATTTGTCGTTGTGCTGCATCAATAACAGGAAAACCAGTGTTACCCTCACACCATAATCCAAATAATTTCTTATTATATGACCAAGCTATATTATCATACTCTTCTTTATACGATTTATTTTTTCCTTTAATTTGACCTTGTAACACTCGAGGGAAATTATGAATAATATTTATATAAAAGTCTCTAAATACAAGCTCTCTAATTAAACCAGATGCTTTACCCAATATGTCTATCATTTTATGATATATCTCGCGAATTGAACAGGTTGTAAAATGTAATGAAGCACCTAAAAATGTTGTTTTATAAGTTAAAATATCTCTAGATTTTGAATAGGTTTTGAAATTATCTAATTTAGCTAATATCTTTAAAGTATTTGATCTACCACCATGCACGTTAATTTCTGGGTTTGGTTTATAAAAATCACCAATTAATTTTTCATCAATATGATAACTTAATGATTCCAGTGCCTTTTCTTTTGTAAAGTTCCAAGATTTAAATTTATCAACAGGTCTAACATCCAAATTACCTAATACGTGTTTCATAAATGGAGTATAAACAAGATAAGGAGTTCCGTCTGCTTTATTAGTTTGACCACCAAGTAAGTCAAATAATGCATAATCTTCTTTCATAAAACAGATAATGTTATTAGAGTCACACCAAGTTTTAATTTCTTGATCTCGTGCTTTAGCATATGGGGTATAGTCAATATTAAATCCAATTGATTCTATTCCAACTTTTTTATGAATAGCTTTTAATACTTTCATATTATCCCCTTTAAAAAATAACATTTTGCCTTTATTTTTTTTAACTTCATCGGACAATTCATTTAATGATTCACACATAAATTGTACTGAATTATCTGAAAAGTATTTATTAGTTTTTCTATCTATTTGTTCGGGTGGAAATATAAAAATTGGAACTACTGGACTTTCTGTTGTTTTCAATTGATGAATTAATGTTGTATTGTCAGTTAATCTTAAATCTCTATGAAATAAATATATATGTACCATTAATATTATAAATAAATAGTAATTATTTTTTTATAGTAATTTATTCATTTTTTATTACTTTAATAAATCTTACAATTAAGTTAATTTATAAATATTTGTACAATATACAAAATCTAACACTAAATACTAAAATTATGAATTATTTTTCATTATTAAAAACTATGAATCTAAAAATAATGAAATAGAAGTTTAAATAAATTTTTTTCGCGTGTCAGAATGTTGATACGTAAATAAATACAGTATAAATTAGATACACATAAGAAATATACTGGAACTTAATATCAATATTTATGTCAATATAATCAACAATTGTATAATGATAAATTAATGTTGATATTAATATTGATATATGTTGATATATTAAATACTATATTTTATTATACTTATTTAAAATATGTTGTATTTATTTACATATCAACATTTTGACACGCAAAAAATTTATTTAAAGATATTTTAATATTAAAAATTAATATTCTTAAATGACATTTTATTGTACAGAATGTAATATTAAATATAAAACAATATCTGGTTTAATAAAACATAAAAATAAATATCACATTGTTGTTCAAGCTGAAAATAAGCCATATAATTGTAAACACTGCAATAAATCTTTTAGTTTTAATCAATCAAGATGGGTACATCAAAAAACATGCCAAAATAAAAATAATCAAATTATAGAAGCAGAATCAGCAACAGTTACTGAACTCAAAAATAAAATAAAAATATTAGAATCAAAACCAACAATTCAAAATAATATTATAAATGACAATAAAGTAATTAATAATTATACTCAGAATATTGTTATTTCAAGTTCACCTGGGTTTGAAGCTATTGATCATTTAACAACACAACAAAAAAAATTCATAATGAATAAAGGCTTATCGAGTTTAATGTATTTAATTGAAACAACTAACTTCAATAAATCCAAGCCAGAAAATCACTCTTATTGTGTGACCGCATTAAATGACAAACATGCATCTATGGTCGATACTAAAACCAATTCAATAATTAAAACAGATAAAAATGAGTTATATGATAAAGTGTTAGCTGGTAATTTGAAAAAGCTAGAAAAATTATCAGCTGATACTGAATTTGATCCAAAAGAAAAATCCCAATATATTGAAACAGTTGAAAGGTTAAAAAATATATTATTTTTAAACAAGAAAGGTATAAAAAAATATTATAGTGATATAAATTTATTAAGTTATAACAATAAGGATTTAATACAAGAAACTTGGAACGGTCTTAAAAAATTAGATGATCTAGTTTTAATTAATAATTTTGGTCAACATGATCAGGTAGATATTGAACCCGAACCATATACCAACGATCAGTCAAGTAGTGATATTGAATCAGATGACGAAGTTAATACTGCTAAACTATTGGACTTTCAAAAAAAATATTTAAATAAAAACACAACAACTAAAGGTAAAAAACCAATAATAAATGTTAGATCATCTGAATCAGAATCCGATGATGACGAAGAAGAAGTTAGCGAAATAGTTATAAAAGGGGTCCATTATATTATTGATAATAATATTGCTTATTGTAAAACAACTTCTGGTAATAAGGGAGTAGTTTATGGTACATATATCAACAATAAATTAACAAAAACAAAATTAAAAAACTCTGATATTGAAATATAATTTATTTTCTGACATTCGTTTTATTTTTCCATTCCATAATATTTTCCTTAGACCCTGGTAATATTGATATAAATAATCTTGGTTCATCTATTTTTGGTTCACTATGTAACGCACTTATATGATGATCATTACCTCCCCAAAAAATAAGACCCTGATCATTATCCAATTGTCTAATTTTAAATTTACTCATAGCTTTTGCATAAATTGGTCTATATTTATCCTGAAGTTTCATTTGAATTTGAACGTCTTCATCAAATGTTTGTGGTTTTATTTTTTTAAATTGATCAAGATATTCTTCTCTAAATTGGTTTTTAATTTTCTCATAAGCTGTTTCTACTTTAGATGATTTTTTAATAACTAGAGTACCTGGACCTTTTAATACCATAGCAAATTTAGCCTGTGAACTTATATTTTTAAAATAGGTTCCATCATAATGCCATCTTGGTATATCAAAATTATTATTTGGTTTGGATGCCCTAACTGAAATCCAACAATTATCGCGATTAAAACCACCCAATACTTTTTTAGTAATTTTTTTAATTATATTTTCAATAGTTTTACAAGTTTTTGAACTGTTTTTTCCAATTTTTGAAAAAAAGTCTTCAAAGTCAAGTGAATTTAAGTCCCCATAATAATTTAAACTATTGGATAAATTAATTTCAAGTTCTGAAATACTTTGTTGTTCACCTTTTGATAGTTTGATTTTAAACATTTTAAAGTCCCTTTTATCAGATGATAAATAATCTTTAATTTTAGTAGAACTTATCATTATATTAATATTGGATAATAAAATTAATATAATGAAATATCAATGTTTTTATAAAATTAAAAATAAACTAAGCTAAACCAAGTTGTTTTTTTAAGTTAATATATTTGTTTTTATATTTATAGTATTTTAATTTAGTATTAGATTCAGGTACATTTATATTAACAACAAAACATTTAATAGTATTTGTATATTTACCCAAACCTATTTCATTAACTGTAAAATTACCTGTAAAATTTGGATTTTTAACTACATGGGTTTCCCAATCTAAACCATCTGGTTGAATATATACATCTATATTTTTTGTTATTTCTTCAACTAATTGAGGTGTTGAAGGTGGTGGTAATCCATAGGAAGGTGCTAAAAATATTGATAGTTTTGCTAAATGGTTTCTAGAATTTGACGGACATGTATCTGAACAAATTGCTAAAGTTAGTTCTGTATCATTGATGGTATATTTGGTATGTTTTTTTCCTAATTTGTTTATCTGTTTCATTCTTAAATATTTTGGATCATCAAAACTTTTAAAATCATCAAATTCTTTTAATTTAAATATATTTTCAAAACCAGTAAAAGTTTCTAATTTTTCATGCCTTTTATATTGGCTATTTTCAAATAAATAAGCTATGTTTTGTATTTTTGATGATCTTTCAAATAATGTTCCGGGTATTATTAATGTTTTTGGATATTTATCTGATAATTCATATAAATTATCAATAATTTCTGATGTTGATCCAAATTCATTAATTGCTTTTAATCTATTTTGTTCTATTAATTTTGGTTTAGATGATTCATCATATTCTTGTGGAAATTGTTTCATTTCCTTTTCATCAAAAGTAAACATATCTACTGCAGTAAATTTTTTTTCTGTATTATCAATTAAAGATAAAAAGGCTTCAGAACAAACTAAAATATCAGTATCTGGATTTGAAGCCAAACATTCATCTATTAATGCTAATCTTTCGCGAATTGACGGATTAGTATTTGTTTGGTCTAGTTTAAAAACCAATGTTAAAATTTTCATTATATTATTTAATTTAAAGTAGATTTAAAAATTGAAATTATAAATAAATATTATTATTAATTTATATCCAATGCTCAATTATGTAAGGTCTCAACTATCTAAATACCTAATGAACCAACAAGCAATTACAAAATTTGTTACCAATCCTCAAAATCATATTATAATCAAACACAATGGTGAATATTTAAATTCTTTTGATTCAACTCATTCTATTAAAATTATTAATTTTATTGAAAACTCTTGTCAAACTAATATGAAAGATTTAATACTTATAAAATTTTTAAATAAATACTCGAGTGGTGCTAATGGCAAATGCCGAATAATGGTTTCTAGTGATAAATTTTATGTTAAATTTATTAAAATGGATTTAAATGATAGTAAAGTAATTATTATGACGGATGGAAAAGTAAAGCAGAAATATTTTCCACTTCCAATAAATAAAAAGCTTTATAGTTTACCAAGCCCAGATATGTATTTGTTACTAGGTGATGGTAGTAATTATAGCAATAAAATATAATTAATTAGTTTTTTTAACAAATGAACCAATTTTCATAAAAAATTGAAATTTAATTGGCTATAGAATCATATAAATAAAGGTTAATGAATCGAATTATACAATTATTTACAATAACAATACTAACCCTGTCTTTTACTAAAGGCACTAATGGGTTTTTTACTACCGTACCAGAAGGATATGTTGGAGTTTATAAGGTTATGAACCAAATTCAAAACAATCTGGTCACAGCTTTTTCATTCTATAATCCACTTTGGACTGACATTAGTCTTGTTAAAATCGTTCAAGACACTGATCATGTGGAAAATGTCAAATGTGTTAGCAAAGAAGGTGTCAATTTGAATATCCCTGATATTGAAATTGCCAACAAAATCAAAAAAGAACACGTTGTTGATGTAGTTAGAAACTATGGTTTTGACTATGACAAGAAGTTGGTTGTGCGTCCTCTAGCTCAATATATGAGAGAACTTTGTGCAGAACGAACTGTTGATCAAGTAGAAATTACTGACTTTCATCTGCTTGATGATCTCCTTAAGAAAGAAATTCAACGTCAGGTTGATTCAATTGATTCTGGCATCACCATTGATTACGTTCGTGTTACTACTGTTGAGGTTCCTCCTCAAATCAAAGAAAAAAGACTCAAGTTGGCTGAAGAAAAAGCTAATAAGATTCTAATTGAGGAAACTAATAAACGAGCTGAAATTGAAAAGAATCACCAAGCAATGATGGCTAAACGTGACAATGACATCAAAATGGAGACTGCCAAAATGGAAAATGCTCGTGCACTCCAAAACGTTGAAGCTGAACGTCAGCGTCGTAGTGTAGAAAATGCCATGTTAATTGAATCCACAAAGACTTCAGTAGAAAAAATTAAGATGGAAGCAGAAGCAAACGCCCATAAAATGGAAATGGAAGCTAAAGGCTTACGTATGCTTTATGAAATTCCCGAATATGCTAATGTCAAAAAGATGGAGTCCATATCGGATAACACTCAAATGGTCTACTGGGGAGACAAACTACCATCCCATGTATTTACCCAATCTAATGGACTGCCAAGTTTGGTTAAATAAATGGATTAGAGTGGATTTGATTTAATTTATTTATTAATTTATTAATTACCTAACATGCACTTGTAAAAAAAACTGATAAAACATTTTTGAAAAAATCATAAATACTTAAATGTTCATTAACTTGACACATTGTAATTAATTTAGCAGGAGTAACTTTAAAATCTTTAATAACATCAAACAATTCATTATCTACAATTTTACCAAAATATGACTCTATAATTTGAATACAATCTACTTTTCTTAATTTTCTAAACTCTATAGGTGTTAATCTTAATTCTCTATACAGGGCTGAATCTAATTTATGAATACAATTTGTTGTTCCAACAATAATCAATCCATTATAATTACCAATACCATCTAATTTTGATAATAAGGTACCAAGATTTAATTTATTACTATCATAAGGTGTATGTTCAGATTCTATCATTTTACTAATAGCACCAACAACGGCTAAAGCTGGATCAATAGATGTATCTTTATCTGGTGAATTTCTTGAACCAATTTTTTCCATACCAATGTCAATTTCATCAAACAATATAATTATATTATTATTATTGACTTCAATTCCATTAATTGTTTTCAAATTCATTAATTTAGTAAACTCTTCGTGTGTTTTAATTAGACTAAAAGGTACTTCAACAATATGTCGTGAATCGTACAAAGCCATTGCAACAACCATTGCGGTTTTACCACAACCAGGAATACCGTGAAACAAATAACCTTTTTTTCTTTTAAGTCCATGAGTTCTGTAATATTCTAAATCTCTTAATTTATCAATATCTCGCTTAATTACAGGAACATGTTCATTATGTAGTTTGTCAAAAGTTTCAAAAAGTTCTTTATCTGTATTTTCCTCAGATAAAATTTTATGTTGAAACACTAAATCTTGTCCCTTAGTACCATTATATGTAAAATGGTAAATAATTTTATTAACTGACACTTTGCTTTTAATATCGTCATATTCTTTAGAATATCTATCTAAAACATCCTTAATAGTTTTAGTATTTGAATTTAATATATACAACACATCTAAATCTCTAAATACCTTTGCATTTTTGTCATTATCTTGATTACTAAATCCGGAATTTTTTGCTACCTTTTTAATTGTCAAAAATAAGTCTTCTTCTAATTCAAATAAGTCAAGTGGTTCTAAAATATATCTATATGGGTTAATATGATCACCTACCACACATTCATAATTTTGAAAGCCAAGTTTTTCAATTACATACCAATTAATAACCCACATTAGTTTCACATAACAATACGCTTTATTTGATTCTCTAGTATAACTGATAACTTCGGAACCAGATAAAACTAATCTATTTTTAAATTTAGCTTTGTTTTGATTATAAAAAGTAATTTTATTTTCAACCCATTGTTTACAACATATTTTATCTGATTTTAAATGATAATAAACATGTCCATTATCTCTTGTAATTGTTAATTTAACAGCATCAATTTCAAAGTTAGAAATATTATCAAGAGTATAAGTATATTCGGAATTAACTGTTTGTTCTTTATTATCTTTATTTTCTTCTTTAGAATTATTATTATTATTATTTGTATCATTTGAACTTGCTATTTGACTCGATACATTTTTTAAACACTTTAGTTTGGGAAAATTATAATTTTGACTAACCCAACTATTAATTGCATCAATTGGTAAAGGATAATTTATTACACCACCGGATTCTGAACCAATTAAAACCAATTCATAATTATTTGTACATTTATATTTTTTAATGATTTCATTGAGAAATAAATTTATATTTTCTTTATACGACCAAAAAGTATAACTAACTGTTCTTTGTTGGTCTCCTTGATTACCAGTACGTGTAATAGTTAGATTAATATTTGGACTTACTTTAAAATCTTTAACGTTGTTAATTAAGATATTTGAATTGCTTGTGTATGTAATATTTTTTATTTTTAATTCTTCTAGTAAAAATCTATTGATTGACTTTATTTTATTACAATATTCAATTGTATTTGAATTAGAACTTTCTATTTCTTTTCCATTAAGAATAACCATATTAGTTTCCCAAAAATTAAAATCATATACAAAACCAATTTTTTTTAAAGTTAAAATTAACAAAATTAGTAATATTAATAGAATCCACATTAATTCGGTTAAGTGTAAGGTACACATTTTTAATACTTCAGTTAAAATCAAGTTAAACGCTACATTATATTCATTTCCCAAACCATAAATTTGAATTAAATTAGACGACCAAAAAGGTACAATATTTACAAGCCCACTATATATTGTTTGATTAAACATTTAAGGGTGTTAAACAAAAGTCCATAGGAATTTATAATCAATTTTTTATATTAGAATCATATTATTTTTATGGGTTTTATTTTATTTACGTGCATTTTCAATCATAAAATTGGAAATTTTAACAAAAAATGTTATTGATCCAACAAATAAACCAGCATTTATTCCCAATAATAATTTGGGGGGTTTTGGTTGTAATGCTACTTTATTAAATTCATTTAATGAT
>JACCDH011711958.1_pt1 | contig 29432 bp, 22 predicted proteins | sample 7442481 | NCBI WGS metagenome assembly JACCDH01 (sample SAMN15323433, study PRJNA562643) | freshwater metagenome | isolation source: river surface water | place: USA:Blue River Watershed | collected 2017-08-15 | reverse complement strand
CCTGATCAAACTGGTTGCATTGTTAGTTGGCGTACATATAGAGCGGGCTATACTCCCCCCTTAATTCTACAAGAAAAATTCAAAGCCATTGTAACGAATCCATTAACCTGGACCAATGAAGAAACAATTGCAGAAAGAAAATTAAATAAGGGTGGCATTTTATTAAATTTTAATAAAGTGGCCCCAGCAGTTGCTTCTGCAAAAATTGAAGGCAATGTTTTATGGACACCTAAACCGAAATTCTTTGGAAATATTTTTTATACTACCAACAACTATCATGTTGCAGACATCAATCTATATTATTTAAATATCAGAGAGAATGCAGCCAATAGAGTAAAAATGTACTTCAAAAACTAATTTTAGTTTCCATAAACGCTCAGAAACTTAATACGCATGATTTTCAATTGTTCCCAATTAAAATCAAACTCGGCCAATTCTTCTCTAGCTACATCTAAGGATGAAGTTTCACAACTTTTAAAGTATTCTAATATTTCATCTTGTTCATCTTCACCCAGCCATTCATCAATCGCATAATCCAAATTAAGTCTTGTTCCACTTGCCGCAATGGTTTCCATTTCTTCTAACAATTGATCTAGTTTAAGATCTTTGTTTTTTGCAATGGTTTCTAATGGTATCTTCTTGTCTACATTTTGTATAATGTAAATTTTATTGCTAGCCGCATTGGCAACACTGCGCATCACAAAATCATCGGGCTTTTCAATATCATTCTCAGCAACATAGGTTGCAATTAAATCAACAAATGGCTTACCGTATTTAATGGCTTTACCCTTACTCACTCCTTGACACTTGCTCATCTCATCTAGTGTGGTAGGATATAAAGTGGCCATATCTTGTAAAGAACTTTCTAAGAAAATAACAAAAGGAGGAAGGCTTTTTTTCTTAGCCTCTTTTTGTCTGAGTTCTTTTAACATGACAAATAACTTTTCGTCAGCTGCCGCTCCGCTTTGTGAAGCAGTTTCACCCTCTTCATCATCAGCATTAGCATCTTCAAATAAATTATTCAACACCATTTTAAAAGAAGTTGGCTTCTTTAAATACTTTTGACCCTTGTCACTAGATTTGATTAAGCCATATTCTTCTATATCCTTAATCAGCAAATTCTCTAGTAACATTTGTCTAATTAAGCTATTCCACAAATGAGGTTCTTTGTCTTTTCCTATTCCAAATACAGGTGATGTATCATGGCGGAACATAGAAATCTGTGGAGTTAATTTGCCCAGTAATACATTTACCACATAATCGGTTACAAATCTTCCATCTAAAGCATTCACCACTTTAAGTACTTTAACTACTTCTTCTTTCGCTTCAAATTTTTCTTTCGGATTTTTGCAATTATCACAGAGTCCACAATTTTCTGTTTCGGTATCCTCTCCAAAATAATGCAATAGAATTTTTCTTCTACAAACTGCACTCTCAGAATAAGCCACCATTTCATCAATCAACTGCGCGCCCACTTCTCGCTCACTTAATGGCTTATCGCGCATTAAATGTTCTAGTTTAGAAACATCTTTATGAGAATAATACAGCACACAAATACCTTCTAAACCATCTCTTCCCGCTCTTCCTGTTTCTTGGTAATAGTTTTCAATTGATTTAGGAATATTAAAGTGGATAACAAAACGGATATCTGGCTTATCAATACCCATACCAAATGCAATCGTAGCAACAATTACTTGAACATCTTCATTTAAAAACTGGTCTTGCCGATCGGCCCTTAGTTTTTGATCTAGGCCGGCATGATAAGCCACCGCTTTAATTTTATTCGCTACCAGTAATTCTGCTAATTCTTCCGTCGTTTTTCTGTTCAGCGTATAAATAATACCACTCTTACCCTTGTGTTGACTTATAAATTTTACAATACTCTTTACTGTTTGATCCTTCTGGATCTTTGGCAAGATTTCATAAAAAAGATTGGTTCTGTTAAAGGAAGAAATAAAAATATTGGCCTCCCTTAGTCCTAAATTTTTTACGATATCACTTTGAACTTTTGGTGTAGCGGTTGCAGTTAAAGCAATCACTGGAATATCTGGATTAATGATGTCCATCATTTCCCTTAGTCTACGATATTCTGGCCTGAAATCGTGCCCCCATTCCGATATACAATGCGCTTCGTCTACTGCAAAAAAGGAAATATTGAGGTCACTAAAATATTCTAAGTTTTCTTGCTTGGTTAGGGTCTCGGGTGCCACATACAGCAGCTTCGTTTTACCGCTATTTAAATCATCCTTTACCGCTTTAATTTGACCCTTATTGAGAGAAGAGTTTAAAAAATGGGCAACTTCATCATTTTCACTATAACCCCTTACCAAGTCTACCTGGTTCTTCATTAAAGCAATCAAAGGAGAAACAATAATGGCACATCCTTCTAATATTAATGCAGGTAATTGATAACATAAGCTTTTGCCACCTCCCGTGGGCATAATCACAAAAGTGTCTTTCCCGTCTAATAAGCTATTAATGGCCGATTCTTGGGTTCCTTTGAATTCCTTAAATCCAAAATATTTCTCTAATGCCGAATGAATAGGATATTGATGTTTTGCCTCTAATTTGGCTGCAACGGTTTTTTTATTTGCAGTTTTTTTAGGAGCGGATTTTGACGGAGCTTTCTTGGTACTGGTTGCCATTGGGGGAATACTATTTTCTATATCTAGAACAAATGATGCTAGTAAAAGTTAAACAATTTTTGTCATTTTTCCCTTGATATTTCAACATTTTTGAAGAAATGAGGGCATTTTTGCAAAAGGGGAGCGAAGTTAATGAATACCTAATGCATTATCGCTGCTAAGCTGTTAAAGTTTACCTTTGCCAAGCATGAATAATAAAATACAAGCACTCGCACAAAAAACCATAGAGACGGAAGCTGCAGCCGTATTGGGATTGAACGCATTTATCAATAATGACTTTGAGAAAATCATCCAATCTATTCATGAATCTAAAGGGAGGTTTATTGTAAGTGGTATTGGTAAAAGTGCAATAGTTGCCCAAAAGATAGTGGCAACCCTTAATTCAACTGGAACACCGGCATTATTCATGCATGCAGCTGATGCCATTCATGGAGACCTGGGTATGATTACATCAGACGATATCGTGATGCTGATCAGTAAAAGTGGAGAAAGCCCTGAAATTAAAGTCTTGATTCCACTTATTAATAATTTTGGGAACCTCTTAATTGGAATGGTTGGAAATACAGATAGTTATTTAGCCAAACATGCCAATTTAGTACTGAATACTACTGTAGAAAAGGAAGCATGTCCGAATAATTTAGCACCCACCAGCAGCACCACAGCTCAAATGGTCATGGGCGATGTGTTGGCTGTTTGTTTAATGGAGCTGAATCAATTTAACAATCGCGATTTTGCAAAATTTCATCCAGGTGGCAATTTGGGGAAAAGACTTTACCTACGAGTGTCTGACTTGTCTGCTGCAAATGAACAACCTTGGGTACTTCCAACAGCTCCATTAAAGCAAGTAATTGTTGAAATCACCAAAAACAGAATGGGGGTTACGGCAGTGGTAGATGAAAAGCATCAATTAATTGGAATTATTACAGATGGAGATCTCAGAAGAATGCTTGAAAAAACAAGTGAAATTGGTTCAGTTTGCGCTTCAGATATATTATCAACCAATCCTGTTACTGTTCATCCAGAGGCATTAGCGGTTGAAGCGCTTGAATTGTTAAAAAAGCACGATATCAGTCAATTGATTGTTGCCGAAAATGGCATTTATAAAGGCGTCTTACATCTACACGATTTAATTAGGGAGGGAATTGTTTAAATTAAGCAATAAGTTACCCAAGACTTCGTTTTCTATGCTTGTAATAGGGTATTAATTTTCATCTAGATTTTAAAGACATTCAAATGAATCAACACCATTATGTAGCCATTATGGCCGGGGGGATTGGAAGCCGTTTTTGGCCACAAAGCAGAACCGGTTATCCCAAACAGTTTTTAGATATTTTAAACACGGGGAAATCTTTAATTAGATGGACCTATGAACGTTACGCGGCATTTATTCCAAATGAAAATATTTTCATTGTAACATCCGATGAATATGTTTCAATTGTACAGGAACAACTTCCAGAATTAAATCCTGCCAATATTCTTGCAGAACCAAGTAGAAAAAATACAGCACCTTGTGTAGCTTATATTTCATATAAATTATTACAAAAAGATCCTGAAGCTTCTTTAATAGTAGCTCCAAGTGATCATATGATTTTGGATAATGAAAACTTCAGAAAAATTACTTTACAAGCATTAGAATTTGTATCGCATATAAAGTCGTTGGTTACATTAGGGATTAAACCCACTCATCCAAATACAGGCTATGGATATATTCAGCATGAAGCCATGCAAGTAGCGGATGGAATTTATAAAGTAAAAACATTTACAGAGAAACCAAATCTTGAACTAGCGAAGACTTTTTTAGCTAGTGGAGACTTCTTATGGAATGCAGGTATTTTTGTTTGGCAAGTAAAGAATGTGATGAAAGCATTTGAACTTTATCAACCTGAAATGTATGAGTTGTTCGATGCAGAAAAAGCCAATTTCAACACACCTGCAGAAAAAGAAGCCATTAATAGAATCTATCCGCTTTGCACCAATGTTTCTATAGACTTTGCAATTATGGAAAAAGCAGACAATGTGTATGTAATTCCTTCTTCATTTGGTTGGAGCGACTTAGGTACATGGAATAGTGCTTACGACAATCTAGAAAAAGACTACTTAGGTAATGCGGTTGCTTCTGAAAATGTAATTATTATAGACGCCACTAAGTGTATGGTTTCAGCACCAAAAGAAAAGCTATTATTATTACAAGGTTTAGACGATTTTATAGTAGTAGATACTCCAGACGTTTTAATGATTTGTAAAAAAGAAAAAGAACAAGCCATTAAAGAATATGTAGCAGAAGTTAAACGCAATAAAGGCGATCAATACTTATAAACGGTTGTTAGCTTAAAAATTAAATGGGGATGGCTTGCCATCCCTTTTTATTTATGACTACATTTGAGAAGAACATTTAAACACTGAACGATGCCCATACGAACAGTAATTACAGGAACTGGCAGTTATATTCCTCCCCATATCAAGACCAATAAAGATTTTGCAGCCCAAGACTTTTATGGAGAAGACCATGTTAAAATTGCTACTGCATCATCAGAAATTGTAGAGAAATTTAAAGATATAACCGGCATTGAAGAACGCAGGTATGCAGGCAATGAATTTACCGCTTGCGATATGGGAGCTATTGCTGCAAAGCATGCAATTGAAGATGCAGGAATAGATCATGAAAGTATTGATCAAATTATTGTAGCACACAACTTCGGAAATGTGTTAAAAAATACCATACAATCTGATGCGGTACCATCATTAGCTTCACATATAAAACATGCATTAGGCATCATCAATCCCAACTGTGTTGCCTACGATGTATTATTTGGTTGCCCAGGATGGATACTAGGTGTTACACAGGCTGATGCTTTTATTAAAGCAGGTTTAGCAAAAAGATGTTTGGTTATTGGAACAGAAACGCTTAGCAGAGTGATTGATCAATACGATAGAGATAGCATGATATTTAGTGACGGGGCTGGAGCTACGATCATTGAAGCGGTAGATGGTAATGAATCCGATGCTGGTATCATAGCAAGCAGTATGCAAAGTCATTGTAATGATGAACTAAAATATATTACCATGGGTAAATCTTATTTACCCGATGCAGACCCCGCAGTGAGGTATATAAAAATGAAAGGCAGAAAAGTGTACGAATATGCAATCAAAAATGTACCACTAGCCATGAAAGCCTGTTTAGAGAAAAGCGGAGTAGACGTAACGGCAGTAAAAAAGTTTTTCTTGCATCAAGCCAATGAAAAAATGGATGAAGGCTTTATTAAGGCATTGTTTAAACTCTATGGAATTAGAGAAGTTCCAGAAAATATCATGCCTATGAGTATACATAAACTAGGCAATAGTTCGGTGGCAACCATCCCCACATTATATGATTTAGTAAAAAGGGGAGAACTCGATGAACATCAATTAGTTCCGGGAGATATTGTGATGTTTGCGTCGGTTGGTGCCGGAATGAATATCAACGCCATCTGCTATAGGGTATAAAAAAGGCCACATACCTTTCAGATTGTGACCTTAGAATTAACTACCCCCCGATAGCTAATTCGTGCAAATTTAGGCCAATACAATGCACCCAACAACTGTGTAATTACTCAGTTTTCGCTATATTAGGGTATGAACAAATTGAATAAATTAGCTGAAATAGATCCCACGGTAGTAACCGACTTGCCAGCGGATACAGAAAGCGCTTTATTTAAGCAGTACAAGAGAAGTTTACTTCGTTTCCCAGATGAAGCCATTTATATTTACTCGTTTAAAGACAAGAAACTGATTTATGCGGATGGATGGGAAGAAACTTTGGGCTTTAAAGACGATGAAATCACCCTTCAAACGATTATCAAACAAACCGATCCTAGTTATGCTGCATTTGCGCATCAAATCAATGCAAAAACGATTGACTTTTTATTAAGCAGAAAAACGGGGATTAAGAATTACAGTTTTACTGTAGAAATTAAAAAAATACACAAGAACGGGACCATGGTTCCAATGGAAGCCAAAATTGGAATACTATCTGTTGATGAAAATGAGTTGGTGAATGAAGTAATCGGAAGGTTCAGGGTGAACCAAAACTTACACTTAGGAATAGTGATGCGCTATGATGTGCACGGGCCCGATAAAGAAGAATTTGAAAAAGTAATTAATAAAGCAGTACAAAAATTCTTAACCATTTCAGGTAAAGAAAAAGAAGCATTGGTATATGTTGCAAAAGGATATTCATTTAAAGAAATAGCAGATGAATTGGGGGTTTCTTCATCTGCTATTGAAAAAAGGATACAGCCTTTGTACAAAAGATTCAATGTTAAAAATCTTACACACTTAGTTAGTTTCGCATATGAAAACCATATACTGCCCTAATTAGTATCCTCGAACATTTTTACCACTTAAGTAATTCAAGAAAGCTTTATTCACCACTTTATTTCCCCCTGGTGTAGGATAGTTACCTGTAAAATACCAATCTCCCGTGTTCGTAGGACAACACTCGTGCAAATCTTCAATGGTTTGATAAATGACTTCCACAGGTACATTCACTCCTTCAGGAGTAATCAACTGAGCAATCTTATCTGAAATTTCAAGCGTAGTAAATGGTTTATAAATTTGGCGAACCACATTCTCAGTATGCAATGCATTGTTTTTTTCTAATACAATGATTTGATCGCGAACCTGATCGAGCACATCTTCCATATTGCGCTCTTTTAACAAAGCAATAGCTGCTCTAAATGCAATAAAGTCTCCTAACTTACTCATATCAATTCCGTAACAATCTGGATACCTGATTTGAGGCGCAGAAGACACTACAATTATTTTTTTAGGGTTCAATCTAGAAAGCATTCTGATAATACTTTCTTTTAGCGTAGTGCCCCTAACAATACTATCATCAATCACTACCAATGTATCTTCATTATTGCGAACAGTACCATACGTGATATCATACACGTGTTGTACCATTTCGTTTCTGTTGGCATCTTCGGTAATAAATGTTCTGAGCTTAACGTCTTTAATTGCAATCTTTTCTTGGCGAATTTTTCGATTCACCATTTCTTCTAATTTATCGGGTGTAAAATCATTACCCCAGCTCAAAATACGTTCAACTTTAATCTTATTGAGGTACTCTTCCATGCCTTTTACCAAGCCATAGAAAGCCACTTCTGCTGTATTAGGTATATAAGAGAAAATCGTGTTTTTCAAATCATAAGCAATACGTTCTAACACTGTTTCACTTAAATGATGACCTAAAGCAATTCTTTCTCTATATATTTTTTCATCACTACCTCTAGAAAAATAAATACGCTCAAAAGAGCAAGCTCTTCTTTCTTTAGGTTCTAATATTTTTTCAATGCGATAATTTCCTAAATCATCCACTAATAAAGCAGTTCCGGGCATCAGTTCTTTCACTTCATTTTCACCCACATTAAACGTGGTTCTGATTGCAGCCCTTTCACTAGCAGCAACAATTACCTCATCATTAATATAATAATATGCGGGTCTTATACCATGCGCATCACGCATGACAAAACTATGCCCGTTACCTAATAAACCTCCAATGGTATAACCACCGTCAAAAATAGGAGCAGCGCTTTTCAGCACACTGGCGATATTCGCATTATTAGGATTTAATTCATCTTCCTTCACCAAATAGTGGTGTACCACTTCCATCATGGCAGCTAAGTCACTCTGCTTTTGAAAGTCGCCAGGGTGAACCCCAATTTGCTCAAATAATTCATCGGTATTAACCAGATTAAAATTACCTGCCAAAGCAAGGTTTTTACCTGGCATTAAATCTCTCTTTATAAAGGGATGACAAAATTCTACATTGTTTTTTCCCTGCGTACCATAACGCAAATGCCCCAATAACAACTCTCCTAAAAAAGGAAGATGACCTTTCATTAAACCGGGGTGCTGTTTAACATCAGGTTGGTATTTTTCCAACTCTTGTATTTCCTGGCCAATTTTAAAAAACAAATCAGCAATCGGTTGAGGTGCATTACTTCTCATTCTATGTAAGTAAGGATTCCCAGGTTCAATATTCAATTTTACCATTGCTAATCCTGCGCCATCTTGGCCGCGGTTATGCTGTTTTTCCATCAAAAGGTACAGCTTATTTAAACCGTAGGTTACCGTTCCATGTTTTTGGAGGTAATAAGAGAAAGGCTTGCGTAAACGAATGTAAGCCAAGCCACATTCGTGTTTTATTTCATCGCTCATGGTGCTATATAAAAAGGAATGGCGAAGTTACAACTCCGCCACCCTTTTAAAAATTAATTATATACGGTCCGTTTTTCAGCAACCGTTTCTGGTTGAAGATTTCCTGCCAACCATAGCAATTCTTTAATAAAATTGTCTACCGCAGGTTTAAAACCATTATCTAACAAACTACCCGTTGCATCAAATTTTTTGTCTACATGAGGTATAATCAGCATATGCGGAGAAGCAATACCGAAAAGGCCTGGAACCAATAGCAGCATTTGCTGAGATGCACGCATTCCACCCATTGCGCCTACAGAGGCAGTCACAATGCCAAAAGCTTTTCTAGCTTGTTTAGGAAAATGGTCTAAAAGGTTTTGTAGGGCGGGAGCATAGCTGCCGTTGTATTCAGGGGTTACCAAAATAAAGGCATTGGCCGCAAACATTCTTTTAGCCAAGGGCTTATAGGCTTCTGGGGTTTCCTCCACCGAAGAAAAAACATTTTGCAATAAAGGTAGGTTCCACTCTCTAACATCAATAATTCCTACCATATGATCGGTATGTTCACGTAAAGTAGCTTGCAAATGCAATGCAACCCTATAGGTAACACTATTTTTTCTTGGGCTTCCAGTTATTATTTCTATCTGCATATACTTATAACGATTATTTGGCGATAGGGTTCATTTAAGCAGATTATGCTTGTTTTACCATTTGAACCGCCATATTCAATTTGATTTCATCACTCACTACTACACCACCTGCTTCTGTTACAGCGCTCCAGGTTAATCCAAACTCACTGCGATTGATTTTACCAGTAATTTCAAAACCAGCTTTATCTTGACCATAAAAATCGGTCATTCTACCTCCAAACTCTACAGTAAGTTCAACCGGCTTGGTATTGCCCTTGATGGTTAAATCACCTTTAAGTGCATATTCAGAACCAGATTTGTGGGTAAAAGAAGTAGACACAAAGCTTAGTTTAGGAAAAGTAGCAGCAGCAAAAAAATCATCACTTTTAAGGTGCGTGTCTCTTTGCTCATTGTTCGTAGAAATACTGTCGATTGCAGCTTCAAAGCTAATTTTAGCATCGCTAAAATCGTCTGCTTCTGCTTCTAGAGTAGCATCAAATTGTTGAAAGCTACCAGTTACATTGGTAATCATTAAGTGCTTCACTTTAAAAGTGATTTCACTGTGCATTGGGTCAATTTTGTAAGTTGCCATTTTTTGTTGTTTTAGGTTATGATTTGATTGTTATAAAAATTTATTCTTCAATAAGAACACCCATTTTACCCATTTGATAATCTCTAAAAGCTTCTAATAATTGGGTTTGATTATTCATTACAAAAGGTCCATGAGAAACAACGGGTTCATTCAAAGGCTCCCCTGTTCCCATTAATAAAACACTATCTGCAGTTGCAGTTATTTGAACGCCTTCTCCATCTTTATTAAATGAAGCCATATAAAATGCCGGTAATTCGTCTTGCTCGTTTAATTTGATATTGCCTTCTAATGCATAAATAAATGCATTATGAGAACCAGCAAAAGGAATGAAATAAGTACCTCCCTTTTTTATACGAATGGTAAACATATTGATGGGTGTTTGAGGAACAATTGCTCCTTTAACATCATTGAGTTCACCAGCAACCACTTGAATATGCGTTAATCCATCTGCAGATTGAACTACAGGAGTATCTTCTTTAGTCACAGGAATATAAGCAGGTACATCCATTTTATTGGCAGCAGGGGTATTAATCCAGAGTTGAATCAATTCTTGTGTACTGCCTAATTCATGGATATTCTCAGGTGGTCTTTCACTATGGATTACACCCATACCAGCATTCATCCATTGCGTGCCACCTTCGTATACAATATGACTATTTCCTCTACTATCGCGATGATGCACACCACCTTTAAAAATAAAAGTAACAGGTGAAAATCCACGATGAGGATGCGGACCCACACCAGCATTTTTTACATCTACTTGTTGTGCCACTTTAATATTTGCATGATGCAACAATAAAAATGGATCCAACATATCTGCTTTAGTTGAAGGCAATGCCTGACGGATTGGAAATCCACCCATATCCATGGGTTGACCATAAGCGATTGTATCGATGGTTCTAGTTTTCATTTTAATTGGCATTTATATTCATTGGAACTTCAATCAACAATATTTCTGTATTGCTATTTGCTTGAATGGTCAATTGATCGGTTTCGGAAATACCTAAACCATCTCGCTCGTTTAATTCAATTCCATTAATGGTTGCATCACCTCCAATCACAAAAACATATACTCCATTGGTTGATTGGTGTAGTTGATATTCAGTGGATTTTCCTGCATCAAAATTGGCTAATGAAAACCAAGCATCTTGATTAATCCAAACTGCATCTTTGTTATCTGGTGCAACAACGGTTAAAATCTGGTTGGTTCTATCTGCTGGCTTAAAAGATTTTTGCTCATATCTTGGATTGATATTTAATTCTTTGGGCATCACCCAGATTTGCAAAAACTTTACTTGCTGATCTTTATTGGCATTCATTTCGCTGTGCGCAATTCCACTACCCGCACTCATGATTTGTACATCGTGTTGACGGATGATTTCGCTTCTTCCTGTGCTGTCTTGGTGATGTAAATCTCCCGACAAAGGAATAGAAACAATTTCCATATTATCATGGGGATGTTTTCCGAAACCCATACCAGCAGCAACGGTATCATCATTCAAAACCCTTAATGCACCAAAATGCATTCTTTCAGGATTATAGTAATGGCCAAAACTAAAACTATGAAAGCTGTTTAACCAGCCAAAGCTGTTATGACCTCTTGTGTTTGCTTTGTGTAATACTGTTTTCATAACTATTTATTTAAGTGTATATACATCTATTAATTTAAAAAAAACTATACTTCCGTTCCCCTCAAGCGCTCCAATAATATATTTAATTGTTCCGCTTCTTTATTTTCCATTTTAACCATTTCATCCATCAATTGGTTCACACTTTCGGTTGAAGCAGCCAATACAGCTAATCCAGCCTGGGTTAATGTAGTTACTGTTTCTCGCTTGTCTGTTGGAGAATCGGCTCGCTTAACCAATTTTTTGATAACTAAGCGGTCAATGATTCTTGGAACGTTAGAATTTTTCTCGATCATTCTGCAGCTGATATCCTTTACACATAGTTGTTCTGGATACTTCCCTTTTAAAATTCTCAAAACATTGTACTGCTCGTGTGTTAAGCCAAACTCTTTTAAAACCTTACTCATTTGCGTCTTCAACCACCAAGCTGTATACAAAATATTCAAACTTGCTTTGTGCATTTCGTTTTTGAATTTAGTGCTTTGTATGGCTTGTTCTAGTTTCACCATGCAAATATACATGTATGTACATCTAATTTCCAAAAAAAAATATTTTTACGGGGCTCAAAATGGCACAAAAAAACCATTAAAATCAGATTGCTCTTCTCTTAATGGTTGATTATCAATATTTTGAATAACTATTGCTTTCTATTCTCCGCTGCATTCACTGCAGCTTGTTTCCATTGTGCCAATTCAGGACACTTGATAAACTCATTGTCAATTAGAATATAATAGGTAGGTATATGCTCTTTAAACCATTTTTCTAGTGTACTGGTCTTTTTCTCTTCTAATGCACGCTGGGCTACTCTATTATAATCGTCTTTTAAATTCTCACGGTGTGGATCTTTTTTAGACTTATAATAAATCAGCCGTGCTACTTTTCTGCCTCTCTCATCTTGATAAATTTGAGGTGCAGAAATATCACCCGGTTTCATACTACTTATTGGCTTAATCATGTCTTTGTCTAACATGTCTAAAGAAATAAAAGTAGATCCGTCTCTTCCCACTAAAGAACCTGCGCTAAACTTACTATTATCGTCATCAGAATATTTGTTTACCGCTTCAGCAAAACTAATTTTACCTGACTTGATTTGAGTACGAATAGAATCCAATTTATCAGTTGTCTCTTTAATTTCATCTTCAGTGATAGGAGGAATACGAAGTATATGTCTTATAATGGCTTCGTCACCAGAACGACTAATCATCATAATGATATGCAAACCAAACTTGGACTTGATTACAGGAGATATTTGTCCTTCCTTCAATCTAAATGCACCAGCTAAAAAAGCAGGATCCCAAAACTTATCATTCCTATTTAATGTGTATTGACCGGCATTTTCCTTAACTGCAGGATCTTCAGAATAATTTTTCGCTAATTGCTCAAACTTCTTTGGACCTTGCGTTTCAGCTTGTTTTTTATAATCGTACAACTGCTTCGCTACATATTCTTCTACATCTTTATTAGCCTTTGGAATCATCACAATCTGGCTGACTTCAATTTCACTTTCGTAAAAAGGTAAACTATCTTGAGGCGTTTTGCTATAATACAATTTCACTTCGGTTGGAGTGATTTTAATATTATCAACAATTTTACGTTGCATTTGATCTGCCAACTTCTGCTCACGAAATGCTTCCCTAAAATCATCTTTTAATTGATAAACCGTTTTGCCCGCAATCTCTTCTAAAATGTCTTTTGAACCGTATTGTTGAATAGTTTGTCTGATTCTATTATCTAGTTCTGCTTCAATTTCATCGTCTTCTACATTCAATGAATCTTTCTGCGCTTGTAATAATAAGGCTTTACGAATTAATTGACTTTCCAATACCTGGCACTCGTTGGGTAATACGACATTTTCTTGGCCCTGGGTTTGACGCTTCGCATCTGCAATTGTATTGATGATTTCAGAACGAAGAATAATTTTATCTCCAACCTGACCAACAATTTTATCTGCGATCACTTTTTTAGATTGAGCTTCTACTGTATTACTAAACAATGTAAACAGTACAGCGGCAAATACGAATAGTTTTTTCATCCCTTGCATAGTATCAAAAATAATCAAACCAAAGCGGTTTTTCACGCTCTGCAATGCTTTTAACAAAATATAAAAGCCCCAAACACAAGGTTTGAGGCTTTAGTCTGGTCTATTTATTATAAAGTACGCTTTACTTCTTCTTCTTCAAAAGCTTCTACAATGTCCCCAACTTTAAGGTCATTGAAGTTTTTGATGGTCAATCCGCACTCCATATTCGTAGATACATCTTTAACGTCATCTTTAAAGCGCTTCAAACTACCCAATTCAGCTGCCTGTCCTTCTCCCTTCGGATATTCTACAATACCATCACGGATAATTCTAATCTTACTGTTTCTGGCAATTTTTCCTTCCAATACAAAACATCCGGCAACGGTTGCTTTATCAAATTTGTATACTTCTCTAACTTCTACGTTGGCAGTAATCTTCTCTTGAATCTTAGGCTCCAACATACCTTCCATCGCACTCTTGATTTCATCAATTGCTTGGTAAATGATAGAGTATAGCTTAATCTGAACACCTTCTGTATCGGCCAACTTATTAGCTTGCATAGAAGGACGAACGTTAAATCCAATGATAATGGCATCAGAAGCAGTTGCTAATAATACATCACTCTCAGAAATTTGACCAACTCCTTTCAATACTACTCTTACCGCAATTTCAGCAGTACTTAGTTTTTGTAAAGAGTCACTTAAAGCTTCTACAGAACCATCCACATCACCTTTGATGATAATATTCAATTCTTTAAAGTTGCCCAACGCTAAACGACGACCAATCTCATCTAAAGTGATATGCTTACGAGCACGTAATCCTTGTTCTCTAGAAATTTGAGCACGCTTGGTAGCTACTTCTTTTGCTTCTGCCTCATCTTCAAATACTTTGAATTTCTCACCAGCTTGAGGAGCACCATTTAATCCAAGAATAACAACAGGAGTAGATGGAGGAGCTACTTCAATACGCTGATTACGCTCATTGAACATGGCTTTCACTCTACCAAAATGTTGGCCTGATACAATCAGGTCACCTTGACGAAGCGTACCATTTTGCACCAATATGGTGGCAACATACCCTCTACCCTTATCTAAAGAAGCTTCAATAATTGTACCCGTAGCTTCTCTGTTAGGATTAGCTTTTAAGTCTAATAATTCTGCTTCTAATAACACTTTCTCTAACAATAAATCTACATTCAAACCTTGCTTTGCAGATAACTCTTGGTTCTGGAATTTACCACCCCAAGCTTCCACCAAAATATTCATTTGAGACAATTGCTCGTAGATCTTTTGTGGGTTCGCACCGTCTTTATCAATCTTATTCACCGCAAAAATCATTGGTACGGAAGCCGCTTGAGAGTGACTGATTGCTTCCCTTGTTTGAGGCATCACTGCATCATCTGCTGCTACCACAATAATAGAGATATCGGTTACTTTAGCACCACGTGCACGCATCGCTGTAAAGGCTTCGTGACCCGGAGTATCTAAGAAAGTAATGGCTTTTCCATTTGGCAAAGTAACTTCATATGCACCTATATGCTGGGTAATACCACCGGCTTCACCAGCAACAACGTTTGCATTTCTGATATAATCTAGTAAAGAGGTTTTACCATGGTCTACGTGACCCATGATGGTAACAATTGGCGGACGTTCTGTTTTATCCGCTTCATCATCCTCATCATCGTCCATATCTAAATCGTCAGCGTCTTCAAGTCCTATGAATTCTACTTCAAAACCAAATTCACTTGCAACTAATTCAATTACTTCCGCATCTAAACGTTGGTTAATAGAAACCATGATGCCCAAATTCATACACTTACCAATTACATCGGCAAAGCTCACATCCATCAGGTTGGCCAACTCACTCACCGTTACAAATTCTGTAACTTGAAGCTTGTTGTCTTCCATCATTTCATCGCCTTGTGCATCAGCAGCTTCGTCTCTTTTTGCTCTTCTATATTTAGCTTTTAAGCTCTTTCCTCTACCGCCCGTTCCAGCAAGCTTAGCTTGTGTTTCACGGATTTTTTCTTGAATGGCTTTTTGATCAATTTCTTTGTCTTCAACCCTTGGAGCGTTGCGATCATTCCTACCTCTATTTCCTCCACCTTGGCCACCACGGTTAAAACCACCTTGGCCGCCGCCGCCTCTGTTGAATCCACCACCACCGCCATTTCCAGCATTGGGGTTATTGTTTCTTGCAGGAACAATTGGACGATTTGGACCAGTTAATGGTCTGCCGTCCGCATCTTTTGCAGGAGCAACATTAGGTTCTCCTTTTTTGTCTACAGGAATACGTTTGCGTTTGCGTTTTTCGTCTCTGCCCATTGGCTTAGGACGTGTATCGCTATTTACAGGTAATTCAATTTTACCTAAGATTTTTGGTCCTTCTAGTTTTTCTGCACGAATATTCTCAATTGTAGGGGGAGCATCAACCACTGGTGGTGGAGGGGGTGTTGCTGGAGCAACAACCGCTGCAGGTGCTACTGGTGCTGGTTTAGGAGCAACTGGATTGGGTATATTCTTGGATGCAGGCTTAGCAGCATCTGTTTTCTTTTCTGGAGTTGGTTCTACTTTTTTAGCCGTCTTTTTAGGACGTGTAGAAGAATCAATTGCAGAAAGATCTATTTTATGAATCACTTTTGGTCCTTCAATAGGAGCCACTTCAGTTTTCATTACTTCAGGAGCTGCAACTTGTTCAGGTGCAACAGTGGTAACTGGTGGCACCGGTGTAGCTTCTACAGTTGGTTCTTGAACTGGCGCAACTGCTTTTACTGGTATTTCAACTGGTTCTGCAACTGGTGCAACAGGGAGCTCCTCTTTCGGTGCGGCTTCAACAGGTGCAGGCGTTGGAACAACGGGTGCTTCAGCTTCTACCACTGGCTTTTTATCGGCAACAGGCTCAGCAGGTTTTTTCTCTTCCTTTCTAAAAGTGATTTCCTCTTCGTCTTTCTTCTTCTTTGCCTCACTCTGGCTACCTTTTGGTATTTCTACTTGATCAGCTTTGTTCTTAGCAACTTTGTCGCCTTGGAACTCTGCCTGAAGGGCACGGTAATGGTCTTCCTGAAGCTTTGCAGTTGGCTTCAGGTCATCTCTGTTAAATCCTTTCTTCACCAAGAATTCGATCAGGGTATCCTGACCAATGTTAAATTCTTTGGCGGCTGCTAACAGTCTCGGTAATTTCAGTTCTGACATTCTTTGTTTTTGGGTCCTAATATGCGTTACAGCAAAGCCACGCATACTTGACAAATATACGTGGTTATTGGCTGCTTATTCTTCTCTATCAAATTCTTCTTGTAGTACTTTTCTAACTTCTTCAATTGTTTCACGCTCTAAATCAGTTCTACGCTCTAATTCATCTACAGTTAGTTTCAAAATACTGCGACCTGTATCACAACCAATCTTTTTAAATTCATCAATAATCCAGGTTTCAATTTCATCACTAAATTCATCCAAATCAATATCAAATTCGTCGGTGATTTCTTCGTCTTCACGATAAACATCAATCTCATAACCAGTTAACTCACAAGCCAATTTGATATTCACCCCTCTTCTACCAATTGCTAGAGAAACCTGATCGGCTTTTAAATAAACATTGGCTTGTTTTTTCTCGTTATCCAAGTCCATATAGCTGATTTTAGCAGGCGTTAATGAACGTTGAATCAACAATTGAATATTGGTGGTGAAATTAATTACATCTATGTTTTCGTTCTTTAATTCACGAACAATACCGTGAATACGACTTCCTTTCATACCCACACAAGCACCTACCGGATCAATGCGATCATCGTAAGATTCTACAGCAACTTTAGCACGATCACCGGGTTCACGAACTATTTTCTTGATAGCAATTAAACCATCAAAAATTTCAGGAACCTCAATCTCTAATAATTTAGCCAGGAACATAGGGCTTGTTCTAGACAAAATAATCACAGGCGTATTATTTTTCATGTCTACACGAGCAACCACCGCACGTATATTTTCACCCTTTTTAAAATAATCTTGTGGAATTTGTTCAGACTTTGGTAATATTAATTCATTGCCCTCTTCGTCTAATAACAATACTTCTTTTTTCCAAACCTGGTATACTTCAGCACTAATAATATCCCCTACACGGTCTCCGTATTTCTTAACCAACACATTCTTTTTCAAATCGCTGATTCGGCTAGCTAGGGTTTGCTTAGCAGCTAATATAGCCCTGCGACCAAAATCAAGAATATCTACTTCTTCGTACAATTCTTCTCCTACTTCAAAATCGGGTTCAATTTTGGCAGCTTCAGAATAAGCAATTTCTGCCAGGGGATCATTTACCTCCCCATCTTCTACAATCATTCTGCGGCGGATGATTTCCAAGTCTCCTTTCTCGGCGTTTACGATAACGTCAAAATTATCGTCTGCACCAAACTTCTTGCGAAGCAAGGTTTTAAATACATCTTCTACCACTTTCATCATCGTGGGACGATCAATATTTTCTGCGTCTTTAAACTCCTGAAACGCCTCAATTAAGTTGATACTGGCCATAACGCTGTTTTTTTATTCTGCTAAAATTTAATTTGTACAGTTGTTGATTTAATATTTGAAAAAGGGATAAGTACTTGTTCTGTTACCGCTTTTTTGCCTTTACCTGTGGTACATTGTATCATGATATCAGCTTCAGCAACTGTTTCAAGTATTCCTTCTTTTATGGTATCATCGGTAAAAACCACTTGAATGGTTCTCCCAATATTTTTTTGGTATTGTCTAATCAGTTTAAGCGGCTCATCAATTCCTGGAGAAGACACTTCTAGGGAAAATTCCCCTTCGGGGTAAATTCCAGCTTCTTCTATCATTTTATAGAGTTTGCGATTAAAATAGACGCATTTCTCAATGGGTAAGCCACTATCCCCATCTAAAAAAACCTTGATATTATTAGTGGGCTTTATTTTTACAGATACCAGAAAATACAAAGGTTCTTCTGCCAATATAGTCTGCAAAAACTGCTCAATTAGGTTAATATGATTGTCTGTTGCCATAGTAAAAAAGGAGAAGGGAACGATAGTCGTTCCCTTCTGTTGATTCTTAGCTTGTTGCAAATATACGTCAATTAGACCCTAAAATCCAAATTTTTGCCGTTCTTCCGAATTCGGAGGGTTTTAACAGCCCTATAATGGGTTAATTCCTACTTTTATGCCCTTATGTTTAAAGTATTACTTTGGGCCTTAGCCATTTATATGCTGTATCGCTTCATTTTTGGATTTGTTATCCCAGTGAGTAAAACAGCCAGTCAAATAAAGCAAAAAATGTCTGAAATGCAGCAACAGCAGGCATTTCAGCAGCAAGAATATGCTCGTCAGCAGGAACAACCTCAGCAGAAATCCACTGTTAACCCTACGGCAAAAAAAGACGATTACTTAGACTTTGAAGAAGTTAAATAACTCAATTTAGTCTATCCTATTTGGAATAGAATTGATGCTTAAAGCCCCAAATCTAAAACCGTTAAGGGCGCTTTCAAATGAATGGTTTGCAAACCTAATTCTTGGGCAGCTTCCACATTTTTGATGGTGTCATCTATAAAAAGGGTTTCGGCTGCTAGAAGGTCTTGTTCATCTAAAATTGCCTGAAAAGACTCGGGATAAGGCTTACGTAGTCCTAAATTTTGAGAATAATAGGCTTTAATAAAAAGCCCATCAAAATGGAGCCCTGGATACTGCAATCCAAATTGTTCAATAAAACAATCGTAATGAATTTGATTGGTGTTGGAGAACAAGAAAATTCGGTATTTTTTAGAAATATTAATAAGCCAATCAATTCGTTCTTTAGGAAAGTCTAATAAAAGCGCATTCCAAGCTTCTTTAATTTGTTCGTTGCTGAGGTCGGTTTTAGATTCTTTACGGAAGGATTCATAAAACGCTTCCTCGCTTATTTTTCCTGTTTCCAATAATTCAAACAAGGGATTAGAAAAATGTTGAGTGAACATTTCATTAAAATTGACCACTCCTAAACGAGTAAATGCTTGATTGGTTAATTGAAAATCAATATTCAAAAAAACCCCTCCTAAATCAAAAATGATGTTCTTTATTGGTGCTTTCATATTTAATTAATCAACTTCATTCCATAATGACCTAAAGCAGTAAACAAGGCACAACGGGTAACTACCCCTGCACAACACCATATAATTAATTGCTGAATGGACACATTCAAACCTGTGCCAACACCAATACTAACAGGAGCGCCAACGGTAAGGGTTCCAAAAAAGCCCAACCCAATCACACCATACTTTTCCCAGATCTTAAAAATCAACGCATTCTTCTCTACTTTTTTAACCTTAGGTTTCCTAAACCTGTTCACATATTGCTGAATTTGTTTTCCTAAGAAAGCTGCAATAAACACACCTGCCAAACCACCCACAACAGTAGTTGCAAAAATGGTCCAAGCAGAAATTCCGAAAGCAAATCCGGCTGGAATAGCAGCATAAATTTCAAAAGTGGCAAGCCCAGCAACAGTTAGTATTTTATATAGCATAATAGAATTTCAAAGATAGCGGATTATGTATTTAAGTATTTGTTATAAAAAATAATCAATTCCAAACAAGCCTAATAAACCTCATTTAAAAAAGTATATATTCATTAACTTTAAAGGGATACCAACAATAGTTGATTTATGGATGATATTAGTAAGAATTATGAACGGATTCTCAATAAAATTAATGTTGGGATCGTATACTCAGACATTACAGGAAATCCGATTTATGCGAATAAAGCAGCGGAGAGAATTTTAGGATTAAGTTTCGATGAATTTAATAAGTTAAGATCTCAAGAAGAAGGCTATCAAATTATTGATTTTGATGGAAATATATTTCCACCAGAAGAATATCCAACCAAGGTAGTAATTAGAACAAAAAAGCCTGTACATGAAGTAATTGCAGGAATCTATAATATTAAGACTAAGCATACTACATGGATTTTAATGGAATCAGAGCCAGAGTTTTTTGAAGATGGAAATACGCTTAAAAGAATACTCACCACTGTAACTAATATTACCACACAAATTAATATTGAAAAAAAATTACGTTTTCAAAACAGACTACAAAAACTAATTACAAAAACTGCAGAAACTTATTTGAGTGTATTAAATAATGATTCCCAAGTTGCAATACAATCTTCGTTAGAAGAAGTAGGTAAATTTCTAGAATCAGATAGGGTATATATATTTGAGTATGACTTTGCAAAAAGTATTAGCAATAATATTTACGAATGGTGTAACAAAGGAATTACACCTCATATTGATGAATTACAAAATATTCCTTTTGACTTAGTAAAAGATTGGGTTAGCGAACACAAGAAAAAAAAGTCTATTCATATACCTGATATAAGTGCACTCCCCATAGGTAGTACATTAAAAGCATCTTTAGAAGCGCAATCGATCCAGAGTCTTATCACCGTTCCTATTTTTCAAGGGCTAAATTGTATTGGTTTTGTTGGGGTTGATGCAGTTACTAAAAAACATTTTTTTACAACTGAGGAACAAAATCTTTTGGCAATTTTTGCAGAATTGTATGCGAACATGAAAGTACGTTTAGAATACAATAAACAGTTGCAAGAAAGCGAAGAACGATTACAAAAAATTGTAAACAGTCCTACTCATTATTTATTACGCACCGATTTAACAGGAAGACATACTTATTGGAATAAAACTTTTGAACAAACTTTTGGTTGGATGTATGAACAAAATGGGATTTACAATGGTGATTCCTTAGGCTCTATTTGCAAATATCATCATAAACGTACACAAGAAGCTGTTATTGATTGTATCAAAAATCCAGGTATTGTTCGCCAATTAGAATTAGATAAGCCTTCCAAAGATGGAGGAATCATGACCACCTTATGGGAGTTTGTTTGTTTAACAGATTCCAATGGAAAACCAAGTGAAATGCAATGCATGGGCATTGATATCACAGAAAAAAGAAATGCTGAAGAGCAAGTAAGGAAACTATCAAGAGCAGTGGAACAAATCCCCCTAACTGTTGTCATTACCAATTTAGAAGGAAATATAGAATACGCCAATCCATATACATTTCAAACAACTGGTTATACACAAGACGAGTTGCTGGGAAAAAATCCTAAAGTATTAAAATCGGGCGAAACATCTATTGAAGAATACAAGCATTTATGGGGTAATATTAGTCATGGTAAAGAATGGAAAGGAATCTTTCATAATCGAAAAAAAGATGGGACCCTTTATTGGGAACAAGCAACAATTGGACCTATATTAAATGATGAGGGTGAAATCACCCATTATATTGCAATTAAAGAAGACATCACAGAAAGAAAAAGAATTGAAGACCAATTAAAAGACTTGAATTTACACTTAGAGGAAAAAATTAAAGAACGAACCTTAGATTTAGAAAATGCGAATATTTCATTAAAACAAGCAAATGAAGATGCACAAAAAGCCAATAAAGCAAAAATTGACTTCTTATCTAAAATGAGTCATGAATTAAGAACACCCATGAACTCCATACTCGGTTTTGGTCAACTTTTGCAAATGGGAGAATTAACTCCTATTCAAGAAAAAGGTGTTCAGCATATTTTAGACAGTGGCAAACATCTACTTAACCTGATTAATGAGGTATTAGATATTTCTAGAATTGAGTCTGGAAGAATAAGTATTTCCGTAGAACCAGTAGAAGTATATGAGATAATTAATGAAATTAAAGAAAGCTTACAATTTTCAGCCACACAAAAAAGTATTAAACTCAATGCGCAAATAAAAAACACATTACCTACTTATGTTCGAGCCGATAAACAAAGATTAAAGCAGGTATTAATCAATTTGACCAACAATGCAATTAAATACAATAATGAAGGAGGTGAAGTAAATATTATTGCAGACATTAAACCAATGTCTGAAGATGGATATACCCCAATAAGGATATCTGTAATGGATAATGGATGGGGTATTGATGAGAAAGATATTGAGAGAATATTTATTCCATTTGAAAGAGTAGGTGCTGAAAAAACAAAAGTAGAAGGAACAGGTTTAGGGCTAGCGGTTGTAAAACAATTGATTGATCTAATGGGTGGAAAAGTAGGTGTGAAAAGTAAACCTGGTGAAGGAAGCACTTTCTGGATTGAATTACAACAGTGTGAAAACCATTTAGACGTAATACAAAAAGAAGCTTCACTTAGTAAACATACTGCATTAGAAAATCAAGTAGGTACGGTACTTTATATTGAGGATAATTTGCCAAATATTGAGTTGGTCCAAGAAATTATAGAAACAAAAAGAAAGGGCATCAAGCTAATCATTCATATGCATGGTAATGGTGCATTAGAAAAAGTGATTGAAATAAAACCGAATCTTATTTTATTAGACTTAAACTTACCAGATAAACATGGCGAGGTAATTTTAAAGGAACTAAAAGCAAATGAAAGGACTAAAGATATTCCAGTAATTGTGATTAGCGCAGATGCTATGCCCAATCAAATTATTCATTTAAAAGCTTTAGGTGCAAAGAATTATTTGACAAAACCGGTAGAAATAAAATCATTTTTAGATGTAATTGACGAAACAATAAAATAGTTTATGAAAGAGGATTTAAAAGACGCAAGAATACTAATCATTGACGATACATTAGCGAATATTGAAGTTTTAGAAAACCTACTCATGATGAAAGGGTACATTGATGTAAAGTCAATTAGTGATTCAACACAAGCTATAGCCACCATTAGAGCATTTAAGCCAGAGCTTATTTTATTAGATTTAATGATGCCGCAGGTTTCTGGTTTTGATATTATGGAAGCTTTAAAAAAAGAAACTGATGCTTTTGCATTAATGCGCATATTAGTATTAACTGCTGATATTACTCCTGAATCTAAAAAGAAAGCTTTATCAGGCGGTGCCAGTGATTTTTTAACCAAGCCATTCGATTTAACTGAAGTGGATTTAAGAATAAGAAACTTATTGTATACCGTTTATCTACTCTCTCAATTAACGAATCAAAATGCTATTCTAGAAGAAAAAGTAAAAGAAAGAACATTAGAATTAGAAAGAAATCTAACGGCAATAGAATTACAAAACAAAGCATTAAGAGAAATTTCTTGGATACAATCTCATGTGGTTAGAGCTCCATTAGCTAGAATGATGGGTGCCATTTCATTATTAGAAATAAAAGATGATACAGGAGTGAGCCAAGAAGAGATAATGGAAATAGTTATTACATCTGCCAATGAAATTGATAAAACAGTGAGAGAGATTTCTGCCAAAAGCGCTGAAGCCAATATACATTAAGACAATTTAACAGTTTATAGGGGATTCTTACGCCAGAACTGTCTAGCTTTGCAATCCGGCATTTTTTATGCTACGAGTAGCAATATTAGTATCCCCCAACTATGAAAAAACTATTTCTCTTATTATTTACAATTGGCTTATCAACACAAGCTTTTAATAAAAATTCTTTCAACCCCATCAATAACCTGGTATTAAAAGTTGAACTGCTTGCAACTAAATTTAGCATCAATAAATACGCTATTCAACAAGCATTTAATGCTTATGAAAAATTAAAACAGAGCGGTCAAATACTTAATCAACGATACTTAACCATTGCAGATTTTAGTAAACCAAGTTCTGAGAAAAGACTATTCATTATTGATATAAATAAAATGGAATTGGTGCTCCAAACATTAGTAGCACATGGTAGAAATTCTGGAACATTGTTCGCGAAAAGTTTTTCCAATAAAAACGAATCATTTCAAAGTAGCTTAGGGTTTTATTTAACTGGTAATATTTATAAAGGAAAACACGGCATGTCTTTACAGTTATCTGGCATTGAATCAGGTATAAATGACAATGCAAAACAAAGAGCAATAGTAATACATGGAGCAAACTATGTAAACAATAATCTAATCAAAAAGCAAGGTTATATTGGTCGTAGCCTAGGTTGCCCTGCGGTTCCGCAAACTGAAGTAAAAGAAATCATTCAAACAATTAAAGGAGCTTCTTTATTATATATTTATGCGCCAGATAATCAATACACTAAAAAGTCTAAGCTTATTAATGATCCAGCCTTGCTTAGCTAATTAGTAGTATATTGATCTAGCACTTGTAAGAATAAAGAAATATCAAAAGGCTTAGTAAGGTAATGCTTAACGCCCGCATCTAATAAAGTGCTTACTTGAGAAGGCATCGCGTCTGCACTTACTACAACTACAGGAATATCTTTTAAATGTTCTTCTTTATTCAGTAATTCAATTACTTCTGAACCATGAATATCTGGCAAGTTTAAATCTAATAATATTAAATTAGGTTGATGTTTTGTGGCTAATTCTACAGTATCTTTTCCATAAACAGAAGTGACTAATTGAACATTAGGACGCATAGTCAATAAAATTTGAGTCACTAAATCAATATTAGAACTATTGTCTTCTATATAAAGAACTATCGCTTGCTTAATTGAGGTTTTGTTCTCATTACTATTAGAAATAGTTTCATTATTACTTAATGACTCAACAACTGAATTGGTCTTAGGTAATTCAATCCAAAATTCACTGCCTTCTTTTAGTTTACTTTCCACACCGCAAATACCACCCATTAATGTTGTGTATTGCTTTACTACGGATAGGCCTAATCCCGTTCCTTCAACTGCAGAGTTTTCGGCTCCTAACCGTTCAAACGGTGTAAACAGTTTGGAGATTTTACTCGGTTCTATACCAGGACCATTATCGGTAATTCTTATTCGAATAAAAGCTTGATCTTTTTCTAAAAACTCCGATGCAGATAGTTTAACCCAACCGCTCTTATTATTATACTTTATTCCATTATTAATAAGGTTGATTAATACTTGTTTTATTCTTTGTTTATCTGCCTTAATAAAAATGGCTTCTTTATTTTCCAATTCATTTATCAAAGTAACTCCATAGGCATTTGCAGTTGGACTTAAGGTTTCAATCACATCTCTAAATACATTATTTAGCTTAACAGACTCCACTGAAATGGATATTTTGCCCGCCTCAATCCTTGAAATTTCAAGTACTTCATTAATAAGATCTAATAAGTGTTTTCCACTATTCAAAATATGGTGAACCGCTTTTTCTTGCTTTGAATCTAACTCATCCATCTCAAGCAATTGAGCAAAACCTAAAATCGCATTCATTGGAGTTCGCAACTCATGGCTCATCCGAGACAAAAATTCACTCTTAGCATGATTGGCATTTTCAGCCTCAACTTTGGCTTTCGTTAACGCATTATTACTTTTTTGCAACTCGAGTGTACGATCTGCAATTTTCTTTTCAAGATTAATATTGAGTTGTTTTATTTCGTGCTCAATCTTAATCCGCTCAGTAATATCCTCTTTTATGGCAATGAAACTGGTAATCGTTCCTACTGCATTAATGATAGGGGTAATAGTAGTTGACTCCCAGAACAAGGAACCATTCTTTCTTCGATTATTCAAAACGCCTCTCCAAACCTTACCCTTGGTTATAGTACTCCAAAGTTCAACATATACTTTAGGATTGGTAAAACCCGATTTCAAAATCCTTGGATTTTGACCAATGAGCTCTTCGCTAGAATAACCAGTTACTGCCAGTGTGAATGGATTTGTATATTCGATATTTCCATCAATATCTGTTATAAAAATACTAATTGGACTTTGCTCAACTGCACTTTGCAACTTCTTAATAAGCACTTCGGCTTCTCTTTGTGCGGTTACATCTCTCCAAGTTGTAAAGAGTAAATTTTCCCCATTTGCTTCTATGGCAGAAAGCTTAATATCTACAATAACAGGTGTTCCATCAAGTTTTAAATGTGTCCACTCAAATTGAGTACTGCCTTTTAAAATTGCATCTTGAATCACTTCAACAACAAGCTCTTCAGATAGCCGTCCATTGGGTTGATAAGTGGGAGAAATATCTGTTGGTCTTTTGCCAATAATATAATCCTTTGTTGCACCAAGAATTAATTCACTGGCCTTATTGCAATCAATAAAAATACCATCTTTTACAATTAAAAATCCATCTGGGGAATCAGTAAAAAGTGTTCGATATTTTAACTCACTTAGCTTCACTCTTTCTTCAGCCAACTTTTGTTCTGTTATATTAGTGGCATTGACTAAAACTGCATATACATTCCCATTTGAATCTCGAACAGGTTGAATGCTGCTTCTAAACCAAATTAACTGACCATTAATTAATCTAGCGCTTTCTTTAATGATTCCCTTTTTACTAAAAAATACCTGCTCTACATCTGCCATATTTTGACTAGCAATATCTGGAGTTGCTAATTCATTAATAGTAAACTCTTCTGCTAAAAATTCTGCAGCTGTTTTTCCATAAACACTTGCTGCAAGTTCATTAACAAATAAAAATTTTCCATTAACATCTAACATAATAATAGAAGCATCAGAACTTTCAATTAAACTTTTATAAATTTCTTTGCTTTCTATTAGTGCTGCTTCTGCTCTTTTATTTTCAGTTACGTCTAAATTGGTGCCCCTAGTGCCCAAGTATTCACCCTGTTCATTAAAAATTGGTTGACATACATGTTCAATGATTCTAGCTTCTCCACTTTTTTTAATAATTCTAAATAAAAGTTTTTCTGCATGTTTGTGCTTAGAAACTTGTTTGCGATGTTGAATATATATTTCAGCATCATCTGGGTGTATCAATTTTTCTAAAATAACCTGATCATCAACTAGTTCATCAGCTGAATATCCAGTAACTCGTTTACAAGAAGGAGAATGGTAAATAAAATGGCCATCCGGCGCTTCCCAGAATTCCCAATTATAAGTATTATTGGAAATAATTCTAAATTTTTGCTCTGAAGCAATAATTGCTCGCTTAGTTTGTTTTACCTGCTTATATTTTTCAATGATACCAATAATGGTATTCATCATAACTATTTCCTCTTCTAAAAACTGAACATTAGTGGGTAAATAAATACGAATAAACCCAAGTATTTTGGAACCAATTTGAATATTAAATGTCTTTTCATTACTAGTCACTACAAAGTTTAAAGAATAATAATCTATACCTTCATAGTTGATATGTATATGCGTATGCTGCACATCTTGAAACCCGGGAGGAATAATATTGCATATTTCAGTAAAATATTCTGTAGGTGTCAATTCTTCATTTTGACTTAACCTTGAAAGATTATATACACAGTTTTGTTCTTTCAATCTCTCCCCTAAGTCATATTTAGACTTTCTTAATTCATCGTCCGCTTTTTTCCTTTTTGTTTCATCTCGAGTTGTAGCTATATAACCTTTTAATATACCATCTTCTGAAAAATGTGGTTTTATTTCTGTACTAAACCAAGCATAACTTCCATCTTTTCGATATGAATCTCCTTCAATATTCCATGTACTGCTTGGCGTAATTAAATGATTAATTCTGGCTTCATTAACTGCTTCAATCAATGATTGAATCCTTTTTATCGTTTCAGCAGAATAGATTTGTTCATAGCTAATGGAGCTATATTCTTCTGGGGTATACCCAAATAATTTTGTTATTGAAGAGCTACAAAATGTTACTTTAAAATTAATATCCGTTGTCCAAACCACATCAGACATATTATCGGTAATATCCCTGTATTTTGCTTCACTTTCCTTTAATTTAGATTCATAAGAAATCTTATTTTTTATATTAACCAATAACTCTGCAAAAATGGCTAAAAGGTCTTGCTCTAAACTGGTGAAATAATGAGGACGATTAACAGATTCTAAACCAATTACACCGATGCATTCCTGATTATTCATTAATGGAACTGCTAAGAGGCTTGTTACATTACTCGCTTCTAATAAATTTTTGATTGCACTATTTGGTTCTATTTGACTTGAGTTGGGTATATTGATGGTCTCTCCTTTTTTTAAAATATCAATCCAAGAAGAAAATTCAGCAAGTGGAATAACCGATAGTTTTTCTTTCTGAATTTCAATTCCTTCAGCGCACCATTCATGGGAATAACTTGCAACACCATTTATAAAATCATAATCAAATATGACTAAACGATCGGCTTTTGCAAATTCACCTAACTCTTTGATCGCAGTATCAATTTCGTCTGATAAATGTTCTAATGGAATATTAATAAAACGTTGAGAAATAGTAGATATTAAATGAAATAACTTATTACGTTGCCTAAGTTTATTTTCTAGATCAATCTGATCAGATATATCCGTAAATGAAATAAATATTCTGCAAGGTTTAGTATCGCCATTAGTAAACTCAGGAACAGCACTTACTAAAATCCAAACATATTTTTTTCTGATAGCATGCTTAACACCCATTACTACATTAAAGACTGGCTGTCCGGTTTGTAATGCTATATGTCCTGGAAATTCTTCATTCGGAAAAATTGATTGATTGGGTTTGATTGCGTCCCAACTGGCATCTAACATATCAATGCCTTTTACTTGCTCAATAGTGAAGCCTAATAGGCTTTCAGCAGCAGGGTTAGCGTCTGTTATCTTACCATTTTGATCTAAGTAAATAATACCTTGAGCAACATTCTCAAAAAGCAACATAAAGTCTTGCTCTAAATCACTTCTAAAAATACTATTACTCATCCGTCCTGTTTCCTATAAAGTTAGGATATTCCTCAACGAATTTTATTATAATAAATCGTCAAATGAATAATCAGTGATTATTCATTTGTTTTGAATACGATTGATTTAATTACTGTATCAAGCTCTTCAGCTGAATGTTGTAAATGAGCAATAAATTTTTCTTTATCCTCAATTTGAATGAATTCATGTTTGAGTAAATTG
>JACCDH010408842.1_pt1 | contig 29447 bp, 29 predicted proteins | sample 7442481 | NCBI WGS metagenome assembly JACCDH01 (sample SAMN15323433, study PRJNA562643) | freshwater metagenome | isolation source: river surface water | place: USA:Blue River Watershed | collected 2017-08-15 | reverse complement strand
CATAATTTTCCTAAGCCACTTATAGGTGCGGTAAAGGGAAGAGCGGTTGGTATAGGAACAACCATGCTTTTACATTTTGATTATGTAGCTGCCAATACTGAAACCAAGTTTTCGATGCCATTTGTATCACTTGGGCTGGTGGCAGAAGGTGGTTCTAGCTACCTATTTCCTAAATTAGTAGGGCATGCAAAGGCAAGTGAAATTTTTTTAACTGGCCGAACTTTTTCAGCAGAGGAAGCGTTGCAAATGGGAGTTATCAACAAAGTTGGTAGTGATGAGTTAAATCTTGCGATGGAGTTTGCAAAAGAGGTTTCAGAGCAACCACCAAATGCGGTAATTAATACCAAAGCATTACTGAAGAGCTCCTCTCATGAGGCGTTGAATCAAGTTATGTTGGCTGAAGGGGAGTTGTTCAAGATGGCAACTGAATCAGATGAGGCACAGATGGCATTTATGAACTTTTTGGCTAAAAAGAGTAAAGTCAATTAATGTCGCTTTCAGGTAAGAAGATATTTGTCACTGGTGGCTCAAGAGGTATTGGGCTTGCAATTGCATTGCGTGCTGCAAAAGATGGTGCATCAATTGCGATCGCTGCAAAGACTGCTGACCCACACCCAAAACTTCCAGGCACAATTTTCACAGCAGCAAAAGAGATTGAAGCTGCTGGTGGTAAAGCCCTTGCAATTCAATGTGATATTCGAGATGAAAATCAAATATCGGCAGCAGTTGATAAGGCAGCGACCGAGTTCGGTGGGCTAGATATTGTGATTAATAATGCATCTGCAATTAACCTAACAAATACCGAAAACACCCCAGCAAAGAGATTTGATTTAATGATGGGGGTTAACACTCGGGGTACTTTCTTAACCTCACAAGCTGCGCTTCCTTATTTAAAGAAAAGCTCACAAGATGGCCATAATCCTCATATTCTGATGCTTTCACCACCACTTTCAATGAAGGGTAAGTGGTTTAAACCGCATCTTGCTTACACGATGGCAAAGTACGGAATGAGTATGTGTGTTTTAGGATTGGCCGAAGAACTAAGGCGCGATGGTATTGGCGTTAACGCACTTTGGCCAAGGACAGCAATTGATACAGCAGCACTTGCCATGATTCCAGGCGTTGATGTTGCTTTTTGCCGCACCCCAGAGATTATCTCTGACTCTGCCTACATAATCTTAAATCGCTCCGGTAAAGAGTGCACGGGCAATTTTTTTATTGATGACGAGGTGTTGGCTTCTGAGGGAATTACAGATCTAGATAAGTATGCTGTTGTGCCAGGAACTAAAGAGTTTATCAACGATTTATATATTGACTAAATAGAAAAACCAACCGGTAGTTCTAATCGATGTTTTCTAAGCAGATCTTCATTTCCTAGAATATCTTTAGTTTTCCCATCGGCAGCAATAATTCCACCTGAAAGTATTAAGGCACGCTCGCATAATTCATATGCATATGGAAGATCATGGGTAACCATAATTATTGTAATATCAAGAGATCTAAGAATTTCAGCTAACTCACGTCTGCTAGCAGGATCTAAGTTTGAAGATGGTTCATCTAATACCAAAATCTCTGGTTTCATAGCTAATACCGTTGCAACTGCCACTCTTCTTCTTTGACCAAATGAAAGGTGGTGTGGTGGACGATCTTTGTACTCAAGCATTCCAACCATGTTAAGTGCTTGTGTAACTACATTTTCCAATGCGTTATCACGCAACCCCATGTTATATGGACCAAATGCAACATCTTGCCCCACTGTTGGCATAAAAAGTTGATCATCTGGATCTTGAAAAACGATTCCAACCTTTGATCTGATTTGTTTTAGGCCTTCTTTATCCTGTGAGTCAACTAGTTTTCCTGCTACATAAACTTTGCCGTGCGTAGTATTTAAAATGCCATTTAGGTGCATCACTAAGGTAGTTTTTCCAGCACCATTGGGCCCTAATAGTGCAACTCTTTCACCTTTTCTTACCTTTAAGTTGACTCCAAAAAGTGCTTGGTTTCCATCAGGATATGCAAAGGCTAACTCTTCGATTAAAAGACTTAAATTCTCATCATGCATTAGATGAGCCTAACTGCAATGTAAGTAAAAGCACTATTAGGGCTAGTAATGGAATAACTAAAGCAGAAATCCAATATTTTCTATCATTAGTTATCTTTATGTCCTTTGGAAGTTCACCATTAAAACCTCTGGCAAGCATCGCTAAATGAACTCGTTCCCCTCTTTCATATGAACGAATAAAAAGTGCTCCCGCAGCAGTGGCTAGAACTGGCCAATGTTTAACACCAGTTGCTTCGAAGCCTCTTGATAGGCGAGCAACTGACATTCTTTGCATTTCATCGTTAACCACATTTACATAACGAAGCATAAATGAGGCTATCTGCACCATAGGAGTAGGCAGCTTTAAAATTTCTAATCCTCTAAGAATCTCCCGAGCCGTCGTAGTTGCCGAAAGATTGATAGCTACCAAAATTCCTATCGTTCCTTTTGTCACAATGCTGGCACCAGCCAGTAAGCCCTCCCGGTATAACTCAAGGCCTGCTATTTGAAATTTTTCACCAGAACCAAAAAATGGCATAAGTAGAGCAAAAAAGATAAAGGGAATTTCAATTAATGATCTTTTAGCGACAGTAATAAGTGGAAGCTGGGCTATTTTTATAACGGTAAAAATTATGCAGAAATACGCAATAAAAGCCGTCCAATTAGATATATCAGTTGAGACTGCGATTATTATAAAAAGTAGGCCTGCCACAATTTTTATATGCGAAGGAATATCGTGAATCAAAGAGTGTCTATGAATATAAAGCCGCTCACCGACATCATGGCCATGGTGATGGTCAGATAAACCTGTTTTGGATGAATCAGCGATTTTTGGTTTCTGGCTTTCTTTTAATCAACATAAACAAGCCATACCCAACAATGCCTGTTGCTGCTACGCCGATCAATCCGGATAAGCCAACTGATAACCGTTCGTTATCAATTCCAGCAACACCGTAATCTGCAAGGGTTGAGTCACCTAAGGTATGGTCTTTAGCAGTTTCAATAAAACCTATATCCTCAGCAACTTTCTCTAATCCATCTGGGGATGATGAAGCGTAAAAAGATACACCTCCTGCAAGTATTGCAGAAATTATTATTGAACTTGCAAAAAATTTTTTGGAGGAAAGTTTCATCTTATGACCTTATTTCTAGCGGAGTATTCTTACTTTCCCAGCCATAAACTAAATCAGATCTACTTGCTAAGACCGCAGAAACAGTTAATGCTGTAATAATGCCCTCGCCGATACCGATGAGAATATGTGTTCCGACCATTGCACTTAGTACCGCACTAATTGAGAATGTTCCAGTTGCCCCAATCGCATATTGAAAAACAAAACCTAATGCCGCAGCTGGTACTGAAATAAAGGCTGCAAAAAATGATGCTGCTACAGTAGAAGTCTTAGTTTTCGGAAGTAACTTTTTCAGTAAAACAAATGTAAAAAAACTAATCCAGACACTAATTACTCCCATATTGAAAATGCTAAGTCCTAGCGCAGTTAATCCACCATCTGCAAACAGAAGTGCTTGAACAATTAAAACCACGGTCAAAGCCAAGGTGGCCGCATATGGGCCAACGAGAACCATCGCTAATGCAGCACCAATTAAGTGACCACTAGTTCCTGCTGCGACAGGGAAGTTAAGCATTTGTACTGCAAAAATAAATACGGCAGTAAGGCCAGCCAACGGCGCACTTTGATCACTTAGTTGGTTACGAGCTCCTTTTACCGCACCACCTACTGCCAGGGCAGAGGCTGCAACAAATGCAGTTGAGGTAGGAATATCGATGAAGCCATCAGGGATGTGCATGAGCCTAGGTTATTGCAAACGATTTGCATCTGCAAGCGTGGGTTCCCTTAATTGGTAGGGTGTTGGCATGCCTCTATCAATCAAGGGGATGGTTACAACCATCTCAATTTCAGTTTTCGCTTTGGCCCTAGCAGTGCCTACCGCCGTTTCCCACACTAGTTTTGTAAGCAGCAACCCGGCAGCTGGCTCAGCGGTCATGCAATGGCCAGATCAAATAAGTATTGAATTTGATGAAGATTTAATAAGCATCGGCGAAGAAAAAGCAAATTTTATTGTAGTTAACAACTCTGTTGGCGATCAGGTAAGCAATAATGACGAAAATATAGATTCTAATATCGTAACAGTCTCACTCTCACCTAATCAGGTCGAAGGACCAGTTTTAGTTTTCTATCGTGTGGTATCGGCTGATGGGCATCCAGTTGAGGGGGAGTTCACATTCACCTACGGTCAAGAGCAGCCTGCTAAAGTGATTGAAGAAGAAGTAGTTAATGATGAATTTCCAATTAGTATTTATATAGCCTCAGCCGCATTTATTGCATCAGGAATATTTTTTGCCATCTATTCATATCGACGAAGAAATAGATCATAAATAAAAAAAGCCCTAGTTTTGAACTAGGGCTTTTTTCACTAGGTTTATAAGTCGTAGTACAACTCAAACTCAGCTGGATGTGGACGTAATCTTACGTAATCAACCTCTTGCTTACGCTTAAAGTCAATCCAGGTGTCAATTAGATCCTTAGTAAATACGCCACCTCTAGTTAAGAACTCATTATCCTTTTCTAGATTATCTAACACCGCATCCAATGAACCTGGAACCTGAGGAATTGCTGCTGCCTCTGCTCCTTCTAATTCATATAGATCTTTATCAACTGGCTTTGGTGGCTCGATCTTGTTTTGAATTCCATCAATTCCAGCCATCAACATAGCTGCAAACGCTAAGTATGGATTTGATGATGGGTCTGGGCAGCGGAATTCAATACGCTTTGCCTTTGGATTAGATCCAGTAATTGGAATTCGGATACAGGCAGATCGGTTTCTGGCTGAATAAACCAGATTTACTGGTGCCTCATACCCTGGAACTAAGCGCTTGTAAGAATTTACTGTTGGATTTGTAAATGCCAATAACGATGGCGCATGCTTTAGCAAGCCTCCGATATACCAGCGTGCGATGTCAGATAGATCGCCGTATCCATCACCCCAAAACAATGGTTTTCCATCCTTCCAAAGTGATTGGTGAACATGCATTCCAGAACCATTGTCACCAAATAATGGCTTAGGCATAAATGTTGCAGTCTTGCCCGCAGCCCAAGCTGTATTTTTGATGATGTACTTAAATTTCATTAACTCATCGCCGGCAGTAAGTATGTCGCTGAAACGATAGTTAATTTCCATTTGTCCAGCAGTTCCCACCTCATGGTGAGCGCGCTCAACTGTTAATCCAACTTTACCTAAGTTCATAACCATCTCATCGCGAAGATCCGCAAACTGATCAGTTGGAGAGACTGGGAAATATCCTCCCTTAATTCTGGTTCGATATCCACGGTTTGGAGTGCCATCTGCATCCTCTTCGATTCCGGTATTCCAAGCACCCTCATATGATTCAATGTGGTGGAATGCTTGATTCATTCCGGTTAGGAATCTAATTCGATCAAATACATAAAACTCTGCTTCGGGGGCGAAGAATGCGGTATCTGCAATTCCAGTGCTGCGCATAAACTCTACTGCTTTACTTACGATTCCTCTTGGATCACGAGAATAAGCACTATTGTCATCTGGATTATGAACTGAGAAAAGAATAATCAAAGTTTTTTCTTTACGAAATGGATCTAAGTATGCAGATGATGGAACTGGTAAAAGCTTCATATCTGATTCATGAATTGATTGAAAGCCTCTAATCGAAGAGCCATCAAACATTAATCCATCTTTAAACACGCTCTCATCAAATGATTCAACTGGCACGTTAAAATGATGTTGAATACCAGGTAGATCAATAAATCTTACATCGATCAACTTCACATCATTCTTTTTGATGTAGTCGAAGATCTCAGATGAATTCTTAAACATCTTTTCTCCTATAATTTAGTGCTGAAAGTAGGGCTTCGTTGCACCGCTTCAGATGGGTAAAACTTAGTAGAAAATAGTGAAAAAGTAGTAAAGCCTGTGTTACATCTATGTTTCCTAAGCAGCCCAACCGATAGGGTTACCCGCATGAATTGGCAAGATGAGCCTAAATTACTACCCGAAGCCTCTTTAGGTAGGCGGGTAATTGCACTGGTAATCGACTGGACTATGTCACGGTTAATAGCAAGCTTAATCGGACCTTATTTATCAATACAAACAGATTTTAACACCTTGGTTATTTTCTACTTAGAGGTCACGTTGTTAACGATTTTATTTCAAGCATCTGCTGGCCAAAGAATTATGGCGGTTAAGGTAGTCAGTTACCCAGAGCAATTTAGAGTACCTGCAAAGAAAATTGCACTAAGAACTTTATTGATTTGTATGGTAGTTCCAGCAGTTTTTACTAAAGATGGTAGGTCACTACACGATTTTCTGACTAAAACTCAGACTGTTCGCGAACTTTACTAAAACTACCTTCTAGGCATTCTTACGTTAGTAGGCATCGGACCTTTTGGCATTGGAAGATTTAATCCACCAACTGATTTTAACCTTGCCCTAACCTCACGAAGCTGAACCGTATTTAGTTTTTTTGGTAGCTTCTTCAGGTGCTTTTGTAATTTGCGAATTGAGACTTGACCAGTTCCATCACCGACAATTACCTCTGTAACTGGAACTCCAGATAAAAATCTCTCCATTTTTCTACGCTCATCTTGAATAAGAGATTTGACGCCATAGCCGCCTTCGCCAACTAAAATAATGCCAGCTTTACCAGAGACTCTATGGACCATATCTTGATCACGATTTACATTGACTGCTGGAGTTGTGACAAAGCCACGTCTAATTGACATTAACACACTTGCACCAGCACCAATTTGTCCTTCAATTGATGAAAAGGCTGCGGTATTTGCATATCGAGTGAACAAGAAAAATGCAGCTAAGAAGCCAAGTGGGAGTGACAAAAATCCAGCATAAATAGGATGTCCAAGGTTATTACCAATTATTACACCAAAAGTTATGATCAAAACGAAAACAAGCAAACACCAAATAATTGCAAAGGGGGAGTCTTTCTTAACTAACTTGTATGCATCTTTGACTACCGCAAGCTGAGATTGCTTTGCCGGTGCACCAGTTTTTGCTTGGGCTTCTTTCTTTTTCTTTCTTCCAAACATTTTCTCTCCCTATTTAACAGCTCGAGCAGCCATCGCCTGATTGTAAAGGCGACCTGCTCTATAGCTTGAACGTACCAATGGACCACTCATAACTCCAAGGAAACCAACCTCTTCCGCCTCTTTACTTAACTCTACAAACTCATTTGGCTTAACCCATCTTACTACCGGGTGATGTTTAGCAGATGGTCGAAGATATTGCGTAATGGTAATCAAGTCACAACCAGCAGAGCGCAGATCAATTAGTGCCTGAGAAACCTCTTCTCTACTTTCTCCCATTCCCAGAATTAGATTAGATTTTGTTATCAATCCAAAATCTCTAGCCTGAGTAATAACATCTAGTGATCTTTCATACCTAAAAGCTGGTCGAATTTGTTTAAAGATTCTGGGTACAGTCTCTAAATTGTGAGCGAAAACCTCTGGTCTAGTTTCAAATACTTGATTTAACAAGTGTGAGTGGCCACTAAAATCAGGAGCCAACATCTCTACACCGACTCCAGGATTTAAATTGTGAACCTGGGAGATAGTTTCTGCATAGAGCCAGGCACCTTCATCATCTAAATCATCGCGAGCAACGCCAGTAATGGTTGCATACTTTAAATTCATAGCCTTGACCGACTCAGCCACTCTTCTAGGTTCATCTCTATCTAGTGGCTTTGGTTTGCCAGTATCAATATTGCAAAAATCGCATCTTCTTGTGCAAGCTTCTCCACCAATGAGGAAGGTTGCCTCTCTATCTTCCCAGCATTCAAAAATATTTGGACAAGCTGCCTCTTGGCATACTGTGTGAAGACCTTCAGTTGCAACTAATGACCGAAGTTTTGTGTACTCAGGGCCCATAGTTGCTCGAGTTTTAATCCACTCAGGCTTTCTTTCAATAGGTGTTTGGGCGTTTCTGGCTTCAATGCGAAGAAGTTTGCGACCTGAAGGATCAATGCTCATATGGATACCCGCTCTAGCATTGGACAAATATAATTTTTTAAAACAGGCAAAACCTCATGAATATTTATACTTCTATTTAATTCAACCGCCATAGATGTGACTTTGGCATCTGCAATACCGCATGGGACTATTTTTTCGTATGCAGAAAGATCTGGATTTATATTCAATGCAAAACCATGCATAGTCACACCTTTTGCAACTCTTAAACCAATGGCAGCGATTTTTCGATCACCTTTTTCATCTCTGATCCAAACCCCGCTTCGTTCACAGTATCTTTTGGCTTCAATTCCAAACTCTTCACATACCGAAATTAGGGCGGTTTCAAGCTCTCTAACAAAGCCAACTACATCTGTTGAGTTTTTTAACTTAATAATTGGATAACCAACTACTTGTCCTGGGCCATGCCAGGTAATTTTGCCGCCACGATCAACATTGATAACTGGGGTAGCATCTATTGGACGATCTGAAATTTCAGTCCTTCGACCTGCAGTGTAGACAGAGGTATGCTCAAGAAGTAATAGTGTGTTGTTGATCGCTCCACTTACAACCTGTTCATGAGTACTTTTTTGCAACTCCCAAGCATTACCATAATCAATTAGGCCTAATTCATTGACTATTAATGTTTTTTCAGTTGTTAAGAGTGAACTCACAGGATAAGCCTAATTGTTTGATGAATATTTGGCGAAAGAAAGCACTTGCTGGGCCAGCTGGTGTGAGCAAAATGGCATCACTGGTAGATTTCACCCTGTAACCGATATATTTAGAAGGGCGTAATCACGCATGGCATCGAAAGTTAAATCAAAAAACTCTGTTATGGGGCGCAAACCGCTCTGGATTGCCATAGTCACAATTATTGCTTGGTTAGGTATCTCTTCTGTTGCTGGACCTACTTTTGGAAAGCTCTCAACCGTTCAGGAAAATGACAACGCAGCTTTCTTGCCGGATAGTGCTGAGTCAACTTTAGCAAGCAAAGTTACAGTTAAGTTTTCAGATAGCGCCAATGATCAGATTCCAACACTGCTTCTATTTCTAGGTGATGTTAATCCGGTAAAGAATCCAGAAAATTTAGCTCGAATTCAAAATTACCTCAACCAACTTGGCAACAAGATTTTGCCTGAATCAGGCAAGCCACTTAATTCTTACTTTGTACCTGGTTTTCCAATTCAAGCAATCCCATCAGAAGATGGCAAGGCTGCGCTAGTAAATATTGCGCTTAATTCAACAATTGTCGAAGAGCGAGTTGAGGAAAAACCAACACTTTCACTAATTGTTGATTTTATGCGTGAAGATTTAAAAGAGAATTTTGAAGAAAAAGATTTAACTACACATGTAACTGGATTTGGTGGAATATTTGCCGATTTATTCGGGGCATTTGGTTCAATTGATTCAACTTTATTAACCACTACCTTGCTAGTCGTTTCAATCATTTTGATTATTGTTTACAGATCTCCGCTGCTTTGGATATTGCCACTATTTTCCGCAATCACTGCACTATCAGTGGCTGGGACAATTGTTTATTACGCAGCAAAGGCAGATTTACTAGATCTAAATGGTCAGTCACAGGGAATTTTGTCGGTGCTAGTGCTTGGTGCGGCCACCGATTACGCATTATTGCTTATAGCCAGATACCGAGAAGAGTTACATCATCATGAGTCTAGATATGAGGCAATGAAAGTTTCATTAAAGGGAGTATTTGAACCAATTTTGGCATCAGGTTCAACAGTGATTGCCGGCCTATTAGTTTTGCTACTTAGTGACTTATCAGGCAATCGTGGCCTAGGACCAGTTGGTGCAATTGGTGTTGCTGTATCGATGATTACGGTTTTAACTTTTTTACCTGCACTATTGGTAGTTTTTGGGCGCTGGATATTTTGGCCAAAAATTCCTAAATTTGATGATGTTGATGAACAACTAAGTGGAACTTGGGCGAAAATTGGAAATGCAGTAGAGCGCAATCCAAAGCGCATTTGGATATCAACAGCTCTACTGCTTGTCATTTTTGCAGGTTTCTCATTTACTTTAAAGGCAGATGGCTTAGCTAATACTGAGGCTTTTACAAAAAGAACTGATTCGGTTATTGGACTAGAAAAACTGGGGGAGCACTTTCCAAGTGGCGAAGGATCTCCAGTTGAGATTGTTGTCAAACAAAATGATGTAGATAGGGCAACAACTGCACTTCTTACAGTTGATAATGTGGCATTTGTTGAACCTGTAGTGGCAGGTCAAAAGATTCCTGGTGCTCCTACGCCACCAATAAAGGTTGTAGATGGGCAAGTGCTATTGAATGCAACATTAAAAGTAGCACCTGATTCAGTAGAAGCTCGAAATACGATTCCATTAATTAGAGATGCAGTCCATGCAATTGATAAAGATATTCTAGTTGGTGGTGGAACTGCAGTGCAGTTTGATACCGATGTTGCATCTCGTCACGATAATAGAGTTATTATTCCAGTAGTACTAATTATAATTGGAATAATTCTTGGACTCTTATTACGAAGCATTTTAGCGGCTGCACTACTTCTATTAACGGTAGTACTCTCATTTATGGCAACACTTGGCGTATGCCAATTAGTTTTTGAAAATGTGTTTGGATTTAAAGGAGCTGATGCATCCTTCCCACTATTTACATTTATTTTCTTAGTTGCCCTTGGAATTGATTACAATATTTTCTTGATGACCAGAGTTAGAGAGGAATCACTTAAAATAGGTACTCGCAAGGGAGTAATCAAGGGATTAACAGTTACTGGTGGAGTCATTACATCGGCAGGAATTGTATTAGCAGCAACCTTTGCAGTCCTTGGGGTACTACCTCTTGTTTTCTTAGCTCAACTTGGCTTTGCAGTCGCCTTTGGAGTACTTCTCGACACAATAATTGTCAGATCTTTGTTGGTTCCAGCCCTGGTACATGTGATTGGTCCAAAGATTTGGTGGCCCTCAAAAATGCAGTACGAGAAAAATTAACCCATCTTTTTATTATGGCTCCTAAAGTCGGTATCTCTGGGTATGGGTTAGCCGGTCGTTTTTTTCATGCTCCTCTGCTAAAGGGTGCTGGATTTGATGTAGTTGCTGCATTAACTACCAAACCAGAGCGCAAAGCCGAAGCAATCTCTGATTTTCCCGAGATTAAAGTTGTTGAGAGTTTCGATGAATTGTTGAAGCACGACTTAGATTTATTGGTTGTAGCTTCAACCAATAATGTCCATGCATCTCAAGCCATTGCAGGCTTAAAAGCCGGAATACCAGTAGTAGTTGATAAACCAATGGGACGTACCCTAAAGGAAACGCAAGAAATAGTTGATGTTTCAAAACAAATGCAAGTTCCAGTAACCACATATTTCAATCGAAAATGGGACAGTGATTCATTAACAATTAAGAAAATTATTAGCGAAGGAGTTTTAGGCAATATTTTTAGATTGGATTCAAGATTTGAAAGATTTAAACCACACTTAACTACAGGATCCTGGCGAGAGAGTCAGAGCTCTAGCGAGGGTGGTGGCAATCTTTTAGATCTTCAACCACATTTACTTTCGACCGCACTGGACTGGTTTGGGCCAGCGGATCTAATTGCATCCTCTGTCAGATCAATTCGCGGTGCATCTGATGATGATATAACTCTGGTTTTAAAGCATAAAAGTGGTGTTGACTCCTACTTATCTGCAAGTGCAATAAATGGTGCTCCAGGCCCAAGAATAAGAATTACTGGAGATAAAGGATCCTTGGTTATAAATGATTTAGATCCACAAGAGTCTTTGCTTAAAAGTGGTAAGTACCCAGCAGGTGGAGTGTGGAATCAAAGCACCAAAAGTGTTGCCACCTTACATTTTGGAGATAAGACAATTGATTATCCAAGCGTTGATGGTAACTATGCTCAGTTTTATATACAGGTAAAGCAAGCTCTTAAGGGTGGACCATGGCCGGTTACCATTGAAGAGGCTCTAGCCGTTGCAAAAATAATTGATGAGGCTCGAGAAACTTCATTTAGATAGATGGATTTTGATTGCATTGTTATTGGTGCAGGATTGGCTGGTTTAACTGCCACTCGAAACTTAGAAAGTACTGGAAAATCTGTATTACTAATTGAGGCAAGTAATGAAGTTGGCGGCAGAGTGCGAAGTGATCATATCGATGGCTATATATGTGACCGAGGGTTTCAAGTTATAAATCCAAAGTATCGACAAGTAGAAAAAAGTGGGGTCATTAAAGATTTAGATTTTAAGAAAATCTCCGGTTCGATTCGACTTTTTGATGAAAAAATAAAGGTTGGTTACGCGTCAGGATCATTTTCAAATAAGTCCGGTACATTAGGTGAAAAATTAAGATTCTTGGAGTTTGTTTACAATAGAAATGTTTCAAATTCACAAAGCTTTGGTTTTTATACCAAAAAATTTGAAGGTTTCTACCAAAAAGTTCTTGATCCATTTTTAACTGGTGTATTTTTGACTGATCCAAGCAAGATAGCAGCCGATGTCGCCCAAGAGATATTAAAGAGTTTCATTAGATCTCTTCCAGGGCTACCCGCAAGGGGGATTGGAGAGTTCTCAAAAGCACTAGCAAAGCCAATAAAAAATTTAAAGCTAAACGAATCGGTTGAAAATATTTCAGGTAATAAGGTAATCACAAATCAGGATAAATACTCGGCAAAGTACATTGTTTTAGCAGCTGGCCCAGTTGAGTCGGTAAATTTATTTCCACAGCTAAAACCTTCCATAATGCTCTCAAGTATTACCTCATATTTTTCAACAGATGAAGATTTAATTGATTCGAAGAATTTAGTTATCTCAAGAGGCTCCAAGTTAGTTAATTCAATTGTTATAAGCAAAGTATCACGGAAGTATGCTCCTGCTGATAAATCATTAATTTCAGCAACCACAATTAAAAATTTGGTAGAAAGTGAATTTAGGGCTGAGTTAAGTAAAGTTTGGGGCAGTAATGCAAACAAATGGGATCAGGTTGCAAGATATGAAATTAGTTGTTCTCTTCCTCTACACACCCCAGGGGTGAGCAAATATCCAAAGCTTCAGCTAACTGAGAGTATTTTTGCCATAGGAGACCACATGTCATACCCGTCTCAACAGGGAGCTATGGAATCGGGTGCTTTAGTTGCGGAAAAAATTAATCAATTAATGCGGTAAGGGCAGCAGAAACAAATGGGTAATCAAACTCAAACTTCGATTCAATTAATACTTTAGGAATAACTTTTTTTGATCCTAAAACTTCACTTGAAAATCCGCCAAGAACTGCTTTAAGAGCAAACGCTGGTGCTGGAAATAACGCTGGTCGCTTTAACACTCTAGCTAGTGAGGCGGTAAATTCTTGATTAGTCACTGGATTTGGTGAAGTTAAGTTCACCGCCCCTTCAATCTTAGAGTTCATAAGAAAAATCATGGCTCGAACTTGATCATGCAATGTAATCCAAGACCACCATTGTTTACCGGATCCGAGTTTTCCGCCCAAGCCAAATTTAAAAAGCGGAATCATTCTTCCGAGTGCGCCGCCTGTTGGATCAAGAACTAGACCAGTTCGTAGTTTTATAGTTCTAACACTAGGTGCCAAATCAGCAACAGCTTCCCATTCCCGACAGACAACAGAGAGAAAATCACTACCACCTTTATCTATTTCAGTGACTGCACGATTTCCGGTCTCACCGTAGTATCCGATTGCACTAGCTGAGATAAATACATTTGTTTGCAGTTGCTGACAAGCATTTGCCATCGTAGTTGTTCCAAGTAACCTGGAATTTAGGATTTCAGATCGATAGGCCGCACTCCACCGTTTATCACCAACGCCAGCTCCTGCTAAGTGAAAAACTGCATCCACACCATCTAAAGCATCTAAATCAATTTCACCTTTGATCGGATCCCAGCGAACCTCTTCACTATTTCTAGTGGGCCTTCTAACTATTTTTTGTACCTGATAACCCTCAGAATTTAATTTTGCAACTAGGGCGCTTCCAATCAAACCTGAAGAGCCAGTAACAGCCACACGTTTAATACTTGGCAAATTACAAACCTAAATCTGATTCGAAACGGCCTTCTTCTAACCTATCTTTTAAGGTAGTTAAGAAGCGGGCAGCATCAGCACCATCAACAACTCTATGATCATAAGAAAGCGCCAAATAAACCATAGATCTAATTGCAATAGTTTCACCACCGTCGGCGCCCTTTACAACCATTGGTCTTTTAACAACTGCGCCTAGGCCCAAAATTGCAACCTGTGGTTGATTAATTATTGGGGTGTCAAAGAGAGCACCGCGAGATCCTGTATTTGTAAGCGTGAAGGTTCCTCCACCTAATTCATCTGGTGTAATTTTATTTTCTCGGGTACGAGCTGCAACATCTGAAATCTTTCGAGCTATTCCACCCATATTTAGATCACCAGCATCCTTTACAACAGGTACTAACAATCCACGATCAGTATCAACTGCAACACCCAAATGCTCTGCTGCATGGTAAGTAATCTGATCTCCTTCAACGGATGAGTTTAGAACTGGATGTTGCTTTAGTGCTTCACAGACGGAAACTGCAAAAAATGGCAGGAATGTTAATTTAACGCCTTCACGTGCTTCAAAAGAAGCCTTAGCTGCATTTCTTAATCTATCAATTTTTGTTACATCTACCTCAACTACTGTTGTAAGTTGCGCTGAAATCTTTAGAGATTCAACCATTCGATCTGCGATAACTTTTCTAAGCCTAGTCATAGCCACAGTAGTGCCACGAAGTGGTGAAACGGCAATTACAGATTTTGGTGTGGTATTTGTTGATGCCATAACTTGTGCTGTTGGAGTTGTAGCAGCGCGAGGTGTAGCGGCCAAAATATCCTCTTTACGAATTCGACCACCAACGCCAGTTCCTTTAACTTTAGAAAGATCTACACCAGCTTCAGCTGCAAGTTTTCGAACAATTGGCGTTACATAGGAGTCATCAGCTCTGACCTGTGTATTTACGGTTTTAGTCGGAGCAACAGGTGTTTGAACTACAGGTGCTTGAACTACAGGTGCTTTAACTTCAGGCGTTTGAACTGAAGCAACTGGTGCAGGTGTAGTTACTTTTGGAGCAGTTGGTATCGATCCAGAAACACCAATAGAGGCAAGTCTGGCTCCAACTGCAACTGTTGAATCAACTGGAACATCAATTGTTAGAACTGTGCCAGTTACAGGTGATGGTATTTCAGTATCAACCTTGTCGGTAGATACCTCAAGTAAAGCTTCATCAACATTAACCTGATCTCCAACTTTCTTAAGCCATCTAGTAACTGTTCCTTCGGTTACTGACTCTCCGAGTGCAGGCATGGAAACTATTGTTGCTCCAGAACTTACTGGAGTTGGCGTAGATACATGTGCTGGATTAGGTGAAACAACTGGGGCCGTTACTGCTTCTGGTTGTACTTGCACAGCTGGCTTTACCTCTTCTACCGGCTTAGCAGTCGGAGTTGATTGTTGAGTAGGTGCGCTTGCAGAATCGGCAATAACCGCTAACTCAGCGCCAACTGCAACAGTTGAATCAACTGGTACAACTATTTTTTGTAAAATTCCTGCAACAGGAGAGGGAATTTCAGTATCAACCTTGTCGGTAGAAACTTCTAATAATGGTTCATCAACTGCAATTTGATCGCCCTCTTTTTTAAGCCATCTAGTTACTGTTCCCTCAGTTACTGACTCGCCAAGTGCGGGCATAGTTAATGAAAATGTCATTTCATATCTCCCTTAACCATGTGCATGTAACGGCTTTCCAGCTAATGCTAAGTGCGCTTCACCCATTGCCTCTGACAATGTTGGATGCGCATGTATATGTTGAGCAACATCATTTGCATCAGCTTCCCAATTAAAAATTAATTGCGCTTCAGCTAGTAGTTCACCAACTCGAGATCCAACCATATGAATTCCCAAAATAGGTCCATTCTTTTTTGCTACTAACTTCACTGAGCCCGCCGTCTTTAAAATATTGGCCTTTCCATTTCCTGCCAAATCATAATTCAATTCCACGATGTCATGGCCTGCCGCCTTTGCCGCAACTGAGGTTAAGCCAACTGAGGCCACCTCCGGCTCTGAGTAGGTAACTCGGGGTACGCCATCATAATTAATAGATCTTGGGTTTAGGCCGGCGATCTCCTCGGCAACCATAATTCCTTCGGCAAAACCAACATGGGCTAGCTGTAGTGTTGGAATCAGATCTCCAACTGCCCAAATGCCAGCAACATTAGTTCGGCACTTGTCATCAACTAGAACATAACCCCGGTCCATCTTGATGCCAACCTCTTCATAACCTAGACCTGATGAAACTGGGCCACGACCTACCGCTACTAATAAAATTTCAGCTGTAAATTCTTTCCCGTTTTCCAAAGTAACTTTTACATCCTTCTTATTTCTCTCGGCTGATTTGAATTTAACGCCAAGTTCAAAATTAATGCCACGCTTTCGAAATGCGCGTTCTAATTGTTTACTAGAGCTTTCATCCTCTAAAGCCACTAAATGAGACAAGCCTTCAACTATTGTTACTTCAGAACCAAAGGATTTCCATACTGAAGCAAATTCGCAACCTATTACGCCTCCACCTAAAACTATTACCGATTTAGGGACATAATCTAATTTTATTGCTTGCTCACTGGTAATGATTTGCTTTCCATCTATTTCAAGACCTGGAAGTGTTTTTGGATAAGACCCAGTTGCCAAAATAATGTTTTTGCCTTTGTACTTTGTGCCACCTGCCTCAACGGTATCTTTTGAAATCAATTTTCCACTTGCTTGAACATAGGTGACATTTCTTGACTTAACTAATCCTTCTAATCCTTTATGTAATTTTGCAATTACGCCATCCTTGTAGGTATTTACAGCTGCCATATCCATTGAATGAAAATCTGCCTTTACACCAAACTCACCAGCATGGCGGGTGTTATCAGCTATCTCACCGGCATGAAGTAATGCCTTAGTAGGGATACAACCTTTGTGCAGACAGGTTCCACCTAATTTTTCTTTTTCAATTAAGACCACTTTTTGTCCCAGTTGAGATGCTCTAAGTGCGGCTGCATATCCGCCACTACCGCCACCGAGAATTACTAAATCAAAATCGGCCATGAGGCAATCTTGCCACGAATTTGGCACCCACTCTTACGCACACTTTTGCGCCATCACGACTGTGATGAAGCCAACTCAGCAAGGCAGATTAGGGATCTTATGGCAATTCCGGTTCCACCTACTGGTGTATAGCCATGAGCAGAACCAGTGTTAAATGCCGGTCCTGCAATATCTAGATGAAGCCATGGCAGATTTGGATCCACAAACTCTTTTAGAAAAAGTCCAGCTACTAACATGCCTCCCATTCGATCACCAATGTTTGCAATATCTGCAATTGGTGAATCCAAGGATGCGCGAAGTTCAACAGGAAGTGGCATTGGCCAGAACATTTCACCAGAGATTGAAGTTGCACTTAAAAATTGATTACATAACTCATCATCATTTGTCATAACTGCAGAGGTCCTAGTTCCAAGTGCGACTACTTGAGCACCTGTAAGGGTGGCAACATCAATAATTGCATCTAGACCACCTGATTTCTTGCCAACTTCTGCGGCTCTAACTAAGGCATCTGCCAGGACTAGGCGTCCTTCGGCATCAGGATTAAGTACTTCAACAGTCTTTCCACCATAAATTGTAATTACATCACTTGGACGTGTAGCTGTATCGCTAACCATATTTTCAGCAAGTGGTGCCCAACCATCAACTGCAATTGGAAGTTTTAATTGTGCGATTGCAAATACGGCAGCAACTACTGCGGCAGCACCTGACATATCAGCTTTCATAGCCTCCATACCATTTGCTGGTTTTAGTGCAAGGCCACCAGTATCAAAAGTAATACCCTTACCAACGAAAGCAAACTTCTTTTTAGACTTTACTGGCTTATATGAAATATGAAGCAATGTTGGCGGATTAGCAGATCCTTGCCCTACTCCAATAATTCCACCATAACCACCTTTACGAAGTGCAGCCTCATTTAGAATTTCTACTTTCACTCCATACTTACTTGCTAATTTTTTGACTTTTAAGGCAAAAGAATTAGGCGTTAGGTGACTGGGTGGGGTATTTATCAGATCCCTAGCAAGAAAAGTTTGCTCAGCAATTATTTCAGCACGCTTTGCTGCAGCTTTTGCCTGAGCCGTATCAGCAAATTTAGTAATAATACTCACTTGCAAAAGTGGAGCTTTTTGTTCATCTTTACTCTTGCCTCTAAATTCTGTAAATGCATATGAACCAAGTGCTGCGCCTTCTGCAATCGCTGAAATTTCAACAACAGATTTACTAGGAAGTGCAAAGCATGCTGATTTATTGCCAGATAGCTCTCTAGCTGCTGCACCTGCAGCTCGGCGTAATCTTTCTGGTTCGATATTTGAATCAAGCTCGCCTAAACCAGTAAAAACAATTATCTTTGATGTTTTACCGGGTAATTTAATTACCTCATCAGCCTTACCTGTTGCCCCCATGGCCACTAAAGTTGCCAGTAGCGAAGTTGTATCAATCTGTGAAGATCCGGCTTCAATCTTCAAATTCTTCTTAAATGTGCCAAAACCAACTACTAGAACATCGCTATCCAACTTATCAGTAAGTTTTACTTTAACCACACCAGCTCCAATTTAAGAGAACCATTTTGCCATCTAGAGGATAAGCCTAAGGGATATGAGCCGGGCGCAAACACCTTAGATAGCCACTAAGAATAAGCAGGCCAAGCTAGCCATAATTAACTGAGTATTGGCGTGTAAGTTAAGCCAATGAAGAATTCACCAATCGCAGCAACGCATTTAGAGCTAAATGCAAAAATGGCAGATTTTGGTGGCTGGCTTATGCCAATTGAATACCCAAAAACTGGTGTAATCCAAGAATACAACTCAGTGCGTACGCAAGTTGGTGTCTTTGATGTATCCCATTTGGGAAAAATATCTGTAGTTGGCGACGGGTCACTTGAGTTTTTAAATACCGCTCTGACAAATGACTTAAATCGAATAATTCCAGGTCAAGCGCAATACACCTTGATTTGTAACGATAACGGTGGAGTAATAGACGATTTAATTGTTTACCAAAACTCGGCATCCAATTTTTTCTTGGTTCCAAATGCGTCAAATAACGCTGCTGTTTTCGAGGTGTTAAAGTCGACTGCGCCAAGTCAAATAACAGTTTCAAATCTGCATGAAGATTTTGCAGTATTTGCAGTTCAAGGTCCTAAATCTGTTTCAATGCTGAATTCACTTGGTATTGATACTGATATTGATTACATGCAATTTTTGAATGCAAAAATCGGAGATAGTGAACTGATTGTCTGTAGAACTGGCTATACCGGAGAATTAGGTTTTGAGATTATTCCTAGTTGGCAGAATGCTGAGAAAGTTTGGAGCCAATTAATGCAGGCTGCTGAAAAATTTAACGGGACAGCTTGTGGTCTTGGCGCTAGAGACATTTTGCGGACAGAGATGGGTTATCCACTGCATGGACATGAAATTTCTTTGAGCATTTCACCAATTGAAGCTTCAGCAAGTTGGGCGGTGGCCTTTGATAAAGCAGATTTTACGGGCAAGGAAGTTTTAAAGAATCAAAAGCAAAATGGAACTAAGCTTAAATTAAAAGCAATTCTGGCAACTGATCGAGCCATTCCCAGGAAAGATATGCAAGTTAAGAATGTAAGTGGAGAGATAGTTGGTTTAGTTACAAGCGGAACTTTCTCACCGGCACTTAAAAAAGGAATTGGATTAGCACTTATCAACTCTGATATTTCAAAAGGGGATATGGTGTTAATTGATGTTCGAGGCAAAGATTCAGTATTTGAGATAGTTTCCCTGCCATTTGTACCTTCAAAAGTAAGGTAGTTTCTAAAAGCCTTTCCCAGCACACTACGCTAGTGATACGTTAATTTCCTCAACAAGCAACTGAAAGAGAGAAAACAATGGAGTATCGCCGCCTGGGTAGTACTGGAATGTATGTTTCTGAAATTACCTATGGAAATTGGATTACTCATGGCTCACAGGTTGAATCAGATGCAGCGATTAAGTGTGTTCGGGCAGCATTAGATCTTGGAATTACTACCTTAGATACTGCAGATGTTTATGCTGGAACTAAAGCTGAAACAGTTTTAGGAAAGGCGCTAAAGGGAGTAAAACGCGAATCATATGAACTGTTTACAAAAGTTTATTGGCCAACTGGACCTGGAAAAAATGATCGCGGCCTATCACGTAAGCACATAATGGAATCTTGCAATGCATCTTTAAAACGACTTAAAACCGATTATGTAGATCTTTATCAAGCACATCGCTTTGACTACGAGACCCCACTTGAAGAGACCCTCGGTGCATTTGATGATCTAATCCGCAGTGGAAAAGTTTTATACATTGGTTTTTCCGAATGGAACGCTCAGCAAATTGCAGCTGCTCTAAAAATTCAAGATCAAAAGGGTTACTACCGATTTATTTCAAGCCAACCACAATATTCAATGCTTTGGCGAGTAATTGAATCAGAAGTTGTTCCACTGAGTCAGAAAGAGGGAATAGGCCAGATTGTTTGGTCACCAATTGCTCAGGGAGTTTTGACTGGTAAATACCTACCTGGACAAAAAGCACCAGCAGGTTCACGAGCGACCGATAAAAAGGGCGGTGCCGATATGATTTCAAAATTTATGACTAATCAGGTTTTGACCGCAGTTCAAAAACTCATTCCGATTGCTAAAAAAGTTGATCTAACGCCTGCGCAGTTAGCGGTGGCCTGGGTGCTTCAAAATCCAAATGTTTCTAGCGCAATAATTGGAGCTACCAAACCAGCACAAATAAAAGAGAATGTAAAAGCAGCCGGAATTAAATTAGATAAGCAGATTTTAGATGAAATTGATTTGGCACTTGGATCGGTAGTTGAAAAGGATCCGGCGAAAACAATTAGTCCTAGACCAAGGGCTTAATTTATTTTTTCTTACCTTTACTTGTTCCTGGACCAACTTGTGGTGCTGGAGCACGCAATCTTCTAAGTTGGGTAGATCGCATCCACCCGTACATGCCAATTCCTTTTGTTGGTTCGTTCGGAAATTTTTCACTTACTAGCTTCTTGATCTTTCTCGACAACATAAATCCATTTACAGTAATGAAAATCATTGATGAGTACATAATTGCAACTGCCGCTAATTGCACCGCCGGAATAGGAATAATCGTTAAGAATAGAACAACCATAATTATTACCAAGAAATATTCAGTTATTGACCGACGCTCATCAATGTAGTTTCTAACAAATCTTCGGGCAGGCCCCTTATCTCTATAGGGCATTGCACTTTCTTCACCGCGCATATATGCAGCCCGTGCTTCAATTCTTCTAATCCGTGCCTGCTCTTTCAATGCACGCTTAGCTTCTTTACTTGCTGCTGGTGAAAGTGATGAGACTTTTAATTTTGCCTCAGCCACCTTGCGCTTTGGAGTTGGTTTACCTTTTTTCTCAGCCATGTGATTAAGGTAGAGCCAACATTCGCTCTAATGCAACTTTTGCATACTGTGCTACTTGATCTTCGACCTGTATTTGATTGACTATACGGCCCGAAACTAACGCCTCCATAGCCCAAACCAGATGAGGTAGATCTATTCGGTTCATAGTTGAGCAATAACAGATAGTTTTATCTAGAAAAATTACCTGTTTATCAGGGTTTTCGTTGGCAAGTCTCTGGACTAAATTCAGCTCGGTGCCGACTGCCCACTTAGAACCAGCTGGGGATTGGGTCACACTCTTAATTATCATCTCAGTGCTGCCAACTAAATCTGCATTTGCAACTACATCATGTTGGCATTCAGGATGAACAAGTATCTGTACTCCTGGAAGTAGTGCTCGAGCCTGATTTATATTTTCAACGCTAAATCTGCCATGAACAGAGCAGTGACCTCGCCATAAAATGACTTTAGCTGACTTGATTTGATCATCAGATAATCCACCATTTTTTTTCCATGGATTCCATAGGACACAATCTTCTAACTTAAGCCCAAGCGATAAGACGGCAGTATTTCTACCAAGATGCTGATCAGGCAAGAATAAAACTTTATCTCCTTTATCAAATGCCCATTTCATGGCGCGCATTGCATTAGAGGAAGTACAAACTGCTCCATTATTTTTGCCAGTAAAGGCTTTAATTGCAGCAGATGAATTCATATAAGTTATTGGAATTGTTCTCTTGGCTACTCCCAATTTTTCAAGAACCTGCCAGCAGTCTTCAACTTGAGCAGCTGTTGCCATGTCTGCCATTGAACAGCCAGCCGCTAAATCCGGCAAAATAACCTTTTGATTTTTGGTAGTTAAAATATCAGCACTTTCAGCCATGAAATGCACACCACAGAAAAAAATAAACTCAGCAGATTCATTATCAGCTGCTGCTTGTGCCAACTTAAATGAGTCTCCACGAATATCGGCAAAGGCAATTACTTCATCTCGCTGGTAATGATGTCCTAAAACCATTGCGCTAGATCCCAATGTGGCTCGTGCAGCTTTGGCTCTGGCAACTAGATCTGGATCACTTGGTGACGGTAGGGCACCATCGCAGGAAACTCCGCGCTCACTTTTAAGATCGCTCTGCTTACCCAGAAGCAATACCTCGGTTATTCCCATAGCCAGAGTGTAAACGCTCACAGGTTTTGGTGCAGAAATCATCTGAATTTACTAGTAACCTATGAGCCTAGGTAAACATTGGAGAGTAGTGAGTATGAGCACAGAGACAACAAGCACAACTGATCTTTCAATATCTACAAAGGGTATTTCGCTTACCGATGTTGCTGCTGAAAAGGTTTCTGCTTTACTTATTCAAGAAGGCCGAGATGATTTAAGTCTTCGCGTTGCAGTTCAACCAGGTGGTTGTTCTGGACTTCGCTACCAACTTTATTTTGATGATCGCCAATTAGATGGTGATACTGTCACTGAATTTGCCGGCGGAAAAGTTAAAGTAGTAACTGACAAAATGAGTACGCCTTATTTGATGGGCGCTTCAATCGATTTCGTTGATACTATCCAAAAGCAAGGGTTCACAATTGATAATCCAAATGCTCAAGGATCTTGTGCCTGCGGAGATTCCTTTAACTAACTTTTTCTAAGCTTTAAAACATTACTCTTCAGAGCCTGGCAAAAATCTTTTACCATTTCTTCAGTCATTTCTTTATGTAGGGTCAATCTAATATTTCCTGTAATTGGTCTATTCATGGCTGCCAATACATGGCTTGGCTGCATATCTGCAGACTTACAGGCTGAGCCAGAATCGACTGCATATCCAGAATCCTCTAGTGCCAGCAAAAGACGGTCTGCTTCAATACCTTTGAACGAAATAGAAATGTTTTTACTAAGTCCACCTATATTGGATGCAATGTCTACATCATCTATTTGCTCAGCGATAAAATCGAGAATAAATTTTTTTAACTTGAGGCGGATATCAATTTGAACTGCGTAGTTTTCTATGGCTACCGCACTAGCTAGAACCAATGCAAGTGAAAAAGAGTTAGGCACCCTAGTTAGATCATTGTGAGGAAGGGGATTGCGCCACTTAGAATTGGATTTAATCACTAAAACTCCAACTCCGCTTGGTCCTGCCCAACTTGTACTATCAAATAATGCACTTTGATATTCAAAATCTGGCAAATGGTCTATTCCGCTACTTGTGCAATCGGCAAAGATCTGACATTTACTAGTTGGAGGCTTTTGGAGATTTCCAGTTTCTCCATTTGCAACCTGCCAAATCAAAAGATCTGATTCTGATACTGACCTCTCCTGAATTACTCCCTGATCATTTACTGGGAGAATTATTAAATTTCTTCCTGCTTTTTCTTCAACGGCGGCAATTGCAAACACTTTTTGCCGGTCAATTGCTGAGTAATATAATTTACTTTCTTTAGTCAGCAGCCCTTGAATACCAATCTGAAATCCAAGATCGGTTTCACCTAAAAATTCAATCTCATCAGTTCTTACATTTAGTTGTTTAGCAAAACTTTCCTTAGCCTGTTGTAATAGCAGTGCAGTTTGGCGTGACTGGTTATTTAACTTAGTTGGATCTGGCCAGCCCTTAGAAAAAAGCTCGGATAACAAGGATGCCGATGCAGGGTGTAGCACTCTTTCCTGCTGGAAGTTGCCTGTGATGCGAACCACCTATTACCCCCATCCAAGCCAGTGCGACATTGTTAGAGCAGAAGGTTATCCTTAACCCTATGCATCTGCCTCACCTTAAGCCAGTACTGGGATTAGTTGCACTTACTCCTTTACTTGCCGGATGTGCAAATGGTGAGGTCTCAGGTCTTGGTTTTGAAGAGGGCATTTCTAGCGTTAATGATCAATCGTTGTCACTATGGCAGGGCGCTTGGATAGCTGGTGCGGTAGTCGGACTCATTACTTTAGTTTTAATTTTATGGCCCGTTTTCTTTCATCGTAAAAAAGATGAGAATTTTCCAAAGCAAACTCAGTACAACATTCCAGTTGAGATTGCTTATACATTAATTCCATTTTTAATCGTAGCCGTCCTTTTTTATTTCACAGTTCAGCGAGAATCACGAATAGTCAAGATCTCACCTGACTCGCAAGTTTCACACTTTATTGATGTAGTTGGATTTCAATGGTCCTGGCAGTTTAAATATCGAGATGCTGGAGATTATAAGAGCGCAACCGTAACTGGCACACCAGCACAACCACCAACGCTTTATCTACCGCAGGGGCAAAAAGTTCGCTTTACTTTAGATGCAAATGATGTAGTTCATGGTTTTTGGATTCCAGCATTTATGATTCAAATGCAAAATCTGCCAGGAGTAACAAATCAATTGGAGTTCACAGCTAATAAATTAGGAACTTATCCAGGCAGATGTAATATTTTATGTGGAAGAAATCACGCTCAGATGCTCTTTACCGTAAAGGTTGTCACTTTAGAGGAGTATCAAAGTTATTTAGAAGGATTAGTAGCCGAAGAGAAAGCAGCCATCGCATGACCACATATGCACAGCGCCCAACTATCTCAACTGGTAGACCGGCTCCAGCTCCTACATCGAAGGGGCGTTTGGTTGTTAAGTGGCTAACCTCAACAGATCATAAAACAATTGGTTATCTGTACTTAATGACCTCATTTGCATGGTTTTTAATTGGTGGTTTATTAGCACTAGTGCTGCGCGGTGAGTTAGCTCGTCCTGGAATGCAATTCTTAAGTAATGAGCAGTACAACCAAATATTTACAATGCATGGCACCATCATGCTTTTAATGTTCGCAACACCACTGTTCGTTGGTTTTGCCAATGTGATTATGCCGCTTCAAATCGGTGCAGCTGATGTAGCTTTCCCAAGATTAAACATGCTTTCCTACTGGCTATATTTGTTTGGTGGATTAATGGCTTTTGCTGGATTTTTAACTCCAGGAGGTGCTGCATCCTTTGGCTGGACTGCATATGCCCCCCTTTCAAATGCTGAGTACTCACCTGGAATTGGAGCAGATCTTTGGCTTGTTGGTCTTGCAATAGGTGGACTTGGAACAATTTTGGGTGGAGTTAACTTTATAACCACAATATTAACAATGCGTGCGCCTGGAATGACGATGTTTAGAATGTCAATATTTAGTTGGAATGTTTTGTTAACATCTATTTTGGTTTTGATTGCTTTCCCACCACTTGCTGCAGCATTTTTAGCACTTGAATCTGACCGATTATTTGGCTCTCACATCTTTGATCCAGCTAACGGCGGAGCTATGTTATGGCAGCATTTATTTTGGTTCTTTGGCCATCCCGAGGTGTATATCTTGGCGCTGCCATTTTTTGGAATTGCCACTGAAATTTTGCCAGTTTTTTCCCGTAAGCCAATCTTTGGTTACAAAGGCTTAATTGCAGCCACAATTGCAATCGCAGCCTTATCTGTTGCAGTTTGGGCCCACCATATGTACGCAAGTGGACAAGTCCTACTGCCATTCTTCTCATTTATGACTTTCTTAATTGGTGTTCCAACTGGTGTTAAATTCTTTAACTGGATTGGCACCATGTGGCGTGGTTCGGTGACCTTTGAAACTCCAATGCTTTGGGTAATGGGATTTTTGGTTACATTCTTATTTGGTGGAATTACCGGAATTATTTTGGCATCACCGCCACTTGATTTTGCAGTCTCAGCTTCCTACTTCGTAGTTGCTCACTTCCATTATGTGTTATTTGGAACTGTGGTATTTGCTATGTTTGCTGGCTTCTATTTCTGGTGGCCTAAATTTACTGGAAGAATGCTCAATGAGACCCTTGGAAAAATTCATTTCTGGACATTGTTCTTTGGTTTCCACTTAACATTTTTGATCCAGCACTGGATGGGAATTAAGGGCTTTCCACGTAGATATGCTGATTATTTAGCCAGTGATGGATTTACCTTTATGAATATGGTTTCAACTGTTGGTTCAGGGTTACTGGCGCTTTCCATGATTCCATTCGCTATGAATCTATGGATTACCAGAAATTCACCTAAGGTAGAAACTGATGATCCATGGGGCTATGGCTCATCCCTTGAATGGGCAACCTCATGTCCACCACCTAGACATAACTTCACTTCTATGCCAAGAATTAGAAGTGAAAGACCTGCTTTTGATCTTCACTATCCACACATGGCACAGAAAGCTAAGCATTAATGAAGACCAGTTGGGTTTTGTTTGTTGGCTTAGCAATTTTTTATGCGATTTTGACAGTTATCTATTGGCAGGTTGGGGGAGAGCCAGTTGGCATAACTGCAATTGCATTAAGTGCAGGCCTAGCTTTGATTGTTGGCTTCTATCTTTGGTTCACAGATCGCAGGTTAGGAAATTTACTACCGGAGGATAATCAGCAAGGTGAAATTGCAGATTCAGCTGGTGAAATAGGATTTTTTTCACCCCACTCCTGGTGGCCACTTCCAGTTGCATTATCTGCATGTGCGGTTGGATTAGGTTTAATTATTGGTTGGTGGCTAGCTTTAATCGGAGTGGGTGTCTTAATTATTTCAATTTTCGGCTTAGTACTCGAGTATGAACGCCCTTCAACCTCAGCACACTAATCATGAAAGATAGAGCTGAGATTTTAGATACTCAAATACCACTTTATTTTAAGGTTCAGATTGAAATAAAAGCACCAGCAAGTAAGATCTTTGATTTTATCTCCAGACCAAACAACCATCCTCTAATGGATGGATCTGGCACGGTAAAGGGCGCATTTAAAGGTCCAGATAAGCTCTATTTAGGTGCAAAGTTTGGAATGAAAATGAGGCTAGGGATTCCATATTTTGTAACTAATCAGGTTGTAGAGTTCAAAGAAAATCATGTAATTGCTTGGCAACACTTAATGAAAAATGTGTGGCGGTATGAACTTCAAAAAATTGATGACAATACAACTCTTGTCATTGAAAGTTGGGATGGTAGAGAAGCATTATCAAGATGGTGGGTTAGCGATGCCGGTAAGTGGGTTCCAAAAGCTATGGCAAAGACATTAGTAAACTTAAAGCAAATTTGCCAAGATTCATAATTTTTAACGATTTATTAGGGGATCAACTATCGATGCCAAGATACTGGCTCGCTTAGTTAATTTCTCTTCAAAATCTGCGGCAACTGTGGCTTTAAATCCAGCATTTACAGCAAGATAACGGATCGGCTCTGGCTCCCATCTACCAATCTTTTGATCAATAAATGGCAGATTCTTAGTTTTAACATTAGTAATTCGTTTAGCTAAAGTCTTTGCAACTAGGTAAGAAAGTGTTACTCCATCTCCAACATAGCCACCGATTTCGGCTCTGCCACTGGTGCGATCAAAGTTTAAGTACGCCTGCCATCTGCGAGTTAGCGCAACTGCTCCACCCCAGCGATATTCAAATTTCACATCAGAAATTTGTGGAAACCATGACTTGGCCCTGCGTTCTAGAGCTGTATGCATTCGATTATCGATTTCACTTCGCTCAGAAAGCCGAGAAAATAATTTATACCGAACCCCGCGGCCGCCAATTGCCAAGCGATTATCGCCAGTAATTTGGGCGTATGTGATCAAATGGCATGCTTCTTGAAAGGTGGCGCGTTGGGCATTTCTTATTTGTGCAATCACATTCGCTGGCAATGGCTCAGTTGCAACCATTAAAGAGTAGATTGGAATTTGTCTATTTCCCATCCAGCTTCTAGGTGTAAATGCCTCAGTAGCCCTGATAGATATCGGAGCTGAAATTTCATACCCATTTACCTCTAATTTATTTTCTAAAATTCTAGTAACAGCAGATTTTTCATATATATCAACACCGATATCCTCAAGATACTTGCCTAATGATCTAGCAAGTGCAAATGGATTAAGGGCAGCACAGTGAGGGGTAAAAACAGCACCTAAAGCTGTAGGTATATTTATTAAATCTTGGGTCTGACTCTTATTAAGAAATGTGTGCTCATCATCTAAGTCAATCGAGATGCGAGATAACTGAGCTTTATTTCGGGCGAAAACTAACGAGCCACCCTTTGCATAATCAATCTGCCAATTATTTTGTTTAGCAATCTGCCCAATCTCATCGATTGATTTTGTAATTTCTTCTCGCAGTGCTTTATAACTTTCAACCCCGTGTTCCTTTATCAGCCGTTTACTTGAGGTTGGATACTCAGCTGAGGCCCAGCCGCCATTTCGCCCACTAGCACCAAAACCAACATACTCTTTTTCAAAAATAGCAATCTTAAGTGCTGGTTGCAATTGTTTTAAATGATATGCACTCCATAGGCCACTAAAGCCAGCACCAATAATTGCCACATCATAATTTTTACTTTGATTAAGTGATGGCCGATAAGTAATCACTTGGCCCATTTGCCAAAGCGAGTTATTCATAGAAGTAAGTATAAGCAGTTAGATAAATTAGGTTTGACTAGTACTGGGAGTAAAAAACTTTAGTGGTGTCCGCCTTCGAGTTCTTTAACCTCGGCTGGAGTTGGCTTTGCAATATTTTCAGCATGTGCGGCACTAAATCTTGCTTGAAGTTTTGCTCTAATTCCCTTTGGATTTAGCACGCCTCGAGCATCTTCTTTAACCAACTCAATTGCTACTGGCTGCTCATGCTGAGTCAGAGTAAATTTCTTAGCTGGTGATAACTCCTCATGTACTTCAACAAACTCACCATGCGGAAGCATCACTAATCTGCCAGTCTCTCTGCCGTGTAGTACTAATTCGCGATCTTTTCGTTGCAGCGATAGGCAAATGCGTTTGGTAATGACAAATGCAAGTGGCGGTAGGACGATGATTCCGATTCTTGAGAACCACATAATCTGATTAATAGTTAGATCAAAATGAGTTGCAATAATGTCATTTCCGCCATTGATCATTGCAATCACCATAAATGTTAATGACATTGCACCTAGCGCTGTTCTATTTGGCACATTTCTAGGACGATCTAATAGGTGGTG
>JACCDH010275564.1_pt1 | contig 29468 bp, 22 predicted proteins | sample 7442481 | NCBI WGS metagenome assembly JACCDH01 (sample SAMN15323433, study PRJNA562643) | freshwater metagenome | isolation source: river surface water | place: USA:Blue River Watershed | collected 2017-08-15 | reverse complement strand
GTACTAAATTTATACTCAGCCTACACTTTGTATGGCATAATTAAAGGAGGATGGCCAACATACATGCCTCATATTGTGCTCATCATCACAACAATCACAGTTTGCATTCAATTACTACTTTATAAAAAAAGTCCTAAAAATTAAGCAGCGGTATGACTGGGGGCATTAGTTCAATCAACTAAGAACTTAAAACCATGAACTGCGAACTAAAAACCATAAACAGCGAACTTATCTAAGCCACGTAATCCGTAAGGTAAGCATACTTATCTGTAAGCTTTCCGTTTTTAGCAATGGTTGCGTTTTTTATGATGTGTTCTTTATCGCTTAGTAACAAATATGGAAGCACATTACGCACTAACTGATCACCAAACTCGCGTGAGGCATCAATAGGCAATTCACAAGGTAAATTCCCTACAGCTTGCACATCAATATTCGGACCTTCAAATGCGGCTACTTCTTGTTCAATAAATGGATTATAGCCATAAAATGGTTCTTGAATGGTGGTACTGCGAACCGTGCTTGGCAATGGGCCGGGAACATCGCACGTAATATCCGAAATCACACGAATACGAAAATCGTTATTCTTCATTTCATCTACCGTAAAAAACGGTTCAATAGCACTGTGCCAAAAAACAGCATTTATCATTACATCAGCAGCACGGTAAAATGGAGCAAAAGAGCTTCTGTAATTTTCGGCATGCTTATAAAAATCCGATTTATCCCACTCACGACCATCTTTGCGTTCGTAATAATCTTCACTACGCAATTGCACGTACACCGGATGATCGTATTCGTTTTCTAAAAACTCTTCAGGAGTAACATGATGAATTTTCAACTTCTTCATAAACTCCATTGCACCGTGTCCAACACGGCCATCCCCACACAACACAATTTTCATGGGTGGTAACGTAAGTTCAGTGTATTGGGCATACATATCAGCCATATCCACACACTTGTGCGCAGGCTTTAAGTGATAAGTTTTACTGCGCAATCCCCACATCAAAAACGCATAATGCGCACCTACAATTCCCGCAAAACGTCCGAAACCAATGATGCGATTCCCTCCTTCCCAAACCAAGGTTTCATAATCAACCAAGGTGATGTTCTTTTTCAAAATCTCACGCAACATTTTACGGTTATGGGATTGCTTTTTTATGGTGTGCGAGAAAAATAAATAGGTTTTATCTGCAATTAACTCGGTGTAAGGAACCTCTTTAACACCCAACAAAATGTCTGCTTCAGAAATATCCTCTTTCACTTCAATACCTAATTTGCGGTATTCTTCATCAGCAAAACAGCGATAAGGTGAGGATTGAACCACCACTTTAACACCGGGTAATTTTTGTTGAAGCTCCACACAATCTCTTGGCGTAAGCGGAGTACGCAGATCTGCAGGTTGTTTAAATTCGCGAATAACACCAATTGTTTTCATGCGCTGCGAATGTAGCGCAAGCCCTGTTCATTACAAAAAACAAAGAGCAATTTGAGTTCAGGGTAAAAACCGTATTTTCGCCACACTTATGAGTACGACAAATTTTGCAGAAGAAATGCGCTGGAGAGGCATGCTACACGACATGATGCCCGGAACGGATGAGGAACTAGGTAAAGGAATGATGAGCGGTTATATTGGCTTTGATCCAACTGCCGATTCTTTACACGTGGGGCATTTAATGCAAGTAATGACCTTAATTCACTTTCAGCGTGCAGGACATAAACCTTATGCGTTGGTGGGCGGAGCAACCGGCATGGTGGGCGACCCAAGTGGAAAAAGTGCGGAGCGTAACTTACTAGATGAAACTACATTGAACAACAATGTGGCCGGTATTCATGCGCAATTAGAGAAGTTCTTAGATTTTAACTGCGGTGCAAACAGTGCCGTAATGGTAAATAACTACGATTGGTTTAAGGGTTTTGGCTTTTTAAATTTTATACGTGATGTGGGCAAGCACATTACGGTAAACTACATGATGGCCAAAGACAGTGTAAAGAAACGTTTGGAAGGCGAAACCGGCATGAGCTTTACCGAGTTTACTTACCAATTGGTGCAAGGCTACGACTTTTATTACTTATGGAAAAACCACGGTATTAAAGTACAAATGGGTGGCAGCGATCAGTGGGGAAACATCGTTACCGGAACTGAGTTAATTAGACGTAAAGATGGTGGCGAAGCGTTTGCCATGACAACCAACCTCATTAAAAAATCGGATGGAACAAAGTTTGGTAAAACAGAAAGTGGTGCAGTGTGGCTTGATCCAAAGAAAACATCGCCTTACAAGTTTTACCAGTTTTGGTTAAATGCCAGTGATGAGGATGTAAAAAGTTGGATACGCATTTTCACGTTATTATCTCAAGCAGAAATTGAAGCATTGGAAGCAGAGCATGCTCCTGCTCCCCACACCCGTATATTACAAAAAGCATTAGCTAAAGAAATTACCGTGCGCGTGCATGGTGAAACCGAATACAACAAAGCGGTAGAAGCCAGTAACATTTTGTTCGGTAATGCTACCGCAGATGCATTTGCTCAATTAGACGAGGGAACCTTCTTAGATATTTTTGATGGAGTTCCTCAGTATACCGTAAGCAAAGCAGAGTTGGAGCAAGGCATTGCCATTGTTGATTTATTAGCTGATAAAACACAAGTATTCCCATCGAAAGGTGAAGCGCGTAAAATGCTACAAGGTGGCGGGGTGAGTATAAACAAAGCGAAGGTAGAAGATATGAATGCTATTATTACCTCAGCACAACTCATCAATGGTAAATACTTAATTGCTCAAAAGGGTAAAAAGAACTACTACCTCATTATTACAGCATAATTGAACTGATGTAAGTATAGAGAGTGCATCCATTGTGGTGCACTTTTTTTATGCATGCGATAGTAACCGTTAACAATTAACCTTTAACTAACCAAACACTCCATTCTAACTTCTCTCACCATCCGAAGCCTTAGCGAAGGATGGCATCTAACATCCAACCTCCAGCATCCAACCTCCAGCCTCTAACTTCCAACTTAAACATTCATAACTCAACACTCATAACTCCCCCTACACCTTACTTCTCTTTACTAAAAAAGGTAAAAGTACTTGACTAAAATCGGTGTTTACATTAGCTTCAACCAACTCTATTTTAAACTGAGCACACTTTAATTTAAGTTCGTGTTTGTATGCATGTATGGCTTGTAAATATTGTTCTTTTACTTGTGCCGGAAATAACTTCAACTTCTCTCCTGTTTCGCTATCCACAAACAAATAAGGACGATTTGTAAACTCAAATTCAGCTTCGGTTTTTAAATCGTTTACTTGAAATAATACTACTTCGTGTTTATTGTACTTTAAATGTTGTAAGGCATCAAACAACTTACTTTTATCTTCACCTGAAGCAAAAAAATCGCTAAACACCAATACCATACTTCTGCGGTGCAAACGCTCGGCCAATTCATGCAAACAAGCAGCTACGTTCGAGCCTTTGTGTTGTGTATCTGCTTTTACTTGAAGCAGTTCATCCAGCTTAGCAAACAATAATCGCAAATGCGTTTGCGACACTTTACACTCGGTATGTACATCAATTTTATCGTTGAAAAGAGTAAGTCCACTGGCATCTCTTTGCTTGCGCAGCAATTGAATTAATGAAGCTGCAGCATACACACTAAAGCGCATTTTATTTAAACCCACTTCTGGGTAAAACATACTTCCCGAAGTATCAATAACTAACTGGCAACGTAAATTAGTTTCCTCTTCATAGCGCTTAACAAAAAGTTTATCGGTACGTCCGAACAATTTCCAATCGATGTGTTTGGTGCTCTCCCCGGTATTATACAATCGGTGCTCGGCAAATTCCACCGAAAATCCATGAAATGGACTTTTATGCATACCCGTAATAAAGCCCTCTACCACTTGTGTGGCCAACAACTCCAAATTATTGGTCTGCAGTAAAACGTCTTCACTTAATGCTCTTGCCATGCGGTAAATATACGAATACCATGTGGGTTTTATTGCCTTATAATTTTATACATACTTAACGGCTTGGTAATATATGCATAACACAGGTGTAACAATTTCGTAGGGTAAAATCAACCACCATGTCGGATAACGATTTAATTAGTAAAGAGTCATTAATAAAAGGCTTAAAACTGCAAAAGCTTAAGCTTTCATCATTGGCTCCTGTTATACACAAAGCCTTAAAGCTAGAACAAGTAAACCAAGTTTATGCGCACAGTGCCTCACAAAGCGGTTTAGCGTTTGTGGATGATGTTCTGAATCAACTCAACATTCACTATGAGTTCAATGAGGAAGACAAGAAAAACATTCCCATGCACGAGCCTTTCATTATTGTGGCTAACCATCCTTTTGGTGGCATTGATGGTATGATGTTGTTAAAGTTGATTGCTGAAGTGAGACCTGATTTTAAAATCATGGCGAACTACTTGCTGCAACAAATTCATCAACTGAGTAATCATTTTGTGTCGGTTAATCCGTTTGAAACAAGTCGTAAAACCGGCATGAATGTGAGTGGGATTAAACGTAGCTTACAACTCTTACAACAAGGGCATCCTGTTGGCATTTTTCCTTCGGGTGAAGTTTCCTCTTTAAAACTAAACACCTTAAAGGTGAGTGATAAAATGTGGAATCCGGTGGTAGGAAAAATGATTATGAAAGCACAAGTGAAGGTTGTTCCGGTGTATTTCAGCGGACAAAATAGTTTAGCATTTAACTTGTTAGGACTAGTTCATCCTGCCTTGCGCACGGCTAAATTACCTTCTGAATTATTTAACAAGGGTGATGAAAAAATTAGTGTTCGAATTGGCAAACCGGTATCTATAAAAACAATAAACGAGTTTGATGATCCGGATGAGTTACTCAAATTTCTTCGCGCAAAAACATATGCGTTAGAATCATCACTTGAAGTAGACTCAAAGCGCTTTGTGCAAAAACTAAAATTCAGAAAGCCTGCCGAACCGGAACCTATTATTGATGAAACACCTATTGAGTTAATACAACAAGATCTTGCAAGAATCAATAAGCGTGATTTATTATTTACACACGAAAGCTGGAAAGTATATATAAGCAGTGCGCGCTTTATTCCTCACATTTTAAGAGAGATTTCTCGTTTACGCGAAATTACATTTCGTGCTGTTGGCGAGGGAACAAACCATAGTTGCGATACGGATGAGTATGACCTTCATTACAAACATTTATTTATTTGGGATGAGGCCAACCAAAAGATTGTTGGTTCCTACCGAATTGGTATGGGTGATGTATTGTTTAGACGTTACAAGAAAAAGGGATTTTACTTAAATGAACTTTTTAAAATTGAAGGAGATTTTACTCCAATTTTAAAAAGTAGTTTAGAATTAGGCCGATCATTTGTAGCACAAGAATACCAACGTAAACCTTACAGTTTAATGCTGCTATGGAAAGGCGTGAATGAGTTTTTAAAACGCGAAAACTACAGATACAGCTACTTAATCGGGCCGGTAAGTATCAGCAACAGTTTCTCTAAATTATCAAAAGATTTATTGGTTGATTTCATCACCAAAAACCATTTTGATGAAAACTTGGCGAAGATGGTACGACCGCGTAAGCGCTATAAATACCAAGTAAAAGGAGATGCGGCATCGTTGAAAGAAATGACCGGGAACGACATCAAATTACTGGACAATTGGATTGGTGAAATTGAAACAACCGGCACTAAAATTCCGGTATTGCTTAAAAAGTACTTGAAACAAAACGCGAAAATTATTTCCTTTAACATCGATCCAAAATTCAACAACTCACTAGATGGATTTTTGGTGATGGAAATTGAGCGAATTCCGGAAGACACATTTGAACTAATAAAATAAGTAACGGTTAACCGTTAAAATGGCGGTGGCATATACTCGTCATCATCATGACTCATATCATTAAGCTTACTGCTGCGTGTGATGGTTCCCATGTTCCCGAATCCTCCATCATCATTGTTGGTAAAGCTTGGCATATCCATTCCTCCAAAATCATGCTCTTCCAAATCTTTAAACTTGGTAAACTCGTGTACGAAACGTAAACGCACTTGATCAAGCGAACCGTTACGATGCTTAGCAATGTGTAATTCGGCAACACCATGTGTACTGCTTCCATCTTCAAACTCGGTAATACCGTAGTACTCCGGGCGGTAAATAAACATTACCATATCCGCATCCTGCTCAATGGAACCCGACTCACGTAAATCTGACAGCATTGGAATAGCCGTAGCACCACGCTTTTCAGAAGCACGACTTAACTGAGCCAAAGCAATAACCGGCACATCTAATTCTTTTGCTAAAGCTTTTAAGGAACGTGAAATGTAACTTACCTCTTGCTCACGATTTCCGTTTTTGTTATTCGAATCATCGCCTCGCATTAACTGCAAGTAATCGATGATAATCATTTCTATATTATTTTGCTCTTTAAGCCTGCGGCATTTACTACGCAACTCAAACACACTTAATGCCGGAGTATCGTCAATAAAAATTGGAGCCTCGCTTAAGCGAGCTACTTTTGTATTTAACTGCTCCCACTCATGTGCAGCAAGTGTACCTTTCTTTAATTTTTCCCCACTAATTTCCGATTCGCCACTAATCATACGCGTTACCAATTGCTTGTTACTCATCTCTAGCGAGAAGATGGCAATGGCACGAGGCTTTTCGGATAATAACGATGCGTTACGTGCAACAGATAATACCATAGCAGTTTTACCCATACCCGGACGAGCAGCCAAAATAACCAAATCTGATTTTTGAAATCCGGAAGTAATACGATCAAGTTTAGTGAAACCGGAAGGAATACCTGTTAATCCACCTTGCTTGTCTTTCAACCCTTCAATATCACGAATCGCATCACGCACAATCTGGTTCATTTGCTTGTAATCGCGTTTGATATTGCCTTGTGACACCTCAAACAACTTGCGCTCTGCACTGTCCAATAATTCAAAAGCATCGGCACTTTCTTCAAACGACTCACGTTGTATTTCGGTTGAAATACGAATCAATTCACGTTGAATAAACTTTTGCGCAATGATGCGCGCATGGTATTCAATATTAGCTGCTGATGCTACACGGTTGGTTAATGAGGTAATATAATATGCACCACCCACTACATCTAAAATACCTTGTTTACGTAGCTCAGCGGTTACCGTTAAAATATCAATAGGTTGTGCATTGCTGAACAAGGTTTTAATTACAGAGAATATTTGTTGGTGAGATTCTTTGTAAAAGCTTTCCGGTTTTAAAATATCCGATACAATGGTAATAGCGTTTTTCTCCAACATCAATGCACCCAAAACCGCCTCTTCTAATTCAACGGCTTGCGGTTGCAATTTTCCTAATTCTACCTGTTGTCCAATATCCGTTTTCTTTAACCCGGTTCTCCTTTTCTGTTCTGCCATAACTAACTTTAGCGCCTCTTATATTCTTTGATTGTGGTTGTTTTACTTGTGGGAGTAGCTACCAAATCTAAGGTGTTACAAGGAAATTTGAGTAACTGAAACCGGAGATTTCTTTTTATACACCGCATTCGGCTTAAGTGTGTATTATGTGTGAATTACACCCATTGAATTTGCTAACGTACTGACTAGTAAGTTTATTTTTTCCACATTGCTGTATCTTGCTTTTGTAAGCCAAAAGTTGTAAATACCTCATAATGTGTTTAAGTATACCCAAACGTGTTTTAAGCCCACACAAGTTCTTCACAACAAAAAATGAATTCGTCATAAGCTACTTTCTCGGAACCCGAACAACACCCAAAATTTACACAAAATCTTTATGGTAAATTAACCTACAAAATCTTAGAAAAGATGCATATTTGTAAGTCTGTACAAGAACTACATGCGATTTAACTTATTCATATCCTTACTATTAACTACAGCCTCAGTTATGGGGCAAGTATCCTTTGATCAAAAGGCAACTGATGCCGGAAGGTTAAAACTATCATTAAGCAATGCCGGAACGGTTGGCCGCCCGGCCGTAAGAAGCAATACACAAGGCTTACCAAGTATGGCCTATCCTCAAAAAGGTAACGAACATTTATTTGAGTCGGGTATTTGGATCGGAGCTTTAGTTGATGGTCAACCATTAGTTTCTACCAGTGCGCTAGATGCATCGAGTGGCTATTCAACAGGTGGTAACGGTTTTGAATTTACACCGCTAAGTCCAATTAGAGAGCGCTCTAGCATCACCTCCAGTTCCGTTTTTTCGTCAGCTGCAGTTTCGCATCAAGATTTCGTGATGTACTTTAGCGATACCGCTACTATTGTTCCGGGAACCAGCACGCCAATCAATGGTCACACACAACCCTTACGTGCTTTAGTTAAATTAGAGACTTATGCTTGGAACTATTCGTTTGCCGATTTCTTCGTGATTGCTAATTACCAAATCACCAATACCAGCAACAAGCGTTGGGATAGTGTTTGGGTAGGACAATGGAGTGATTTAGTAGTACGAAATGTGAACGTAACTCGTCAAACCGGAACCAACTTTTACAACAAAGGCCGTAATGGAGTTGATAACAAATACAAAACAATTTATGCGTGGTTATCCGATTTAAGTGCTGATGATATTGACTACATCAACTCTTATGGTGCCATGCAATTTTTGGGTATTGAATATCGTGGTATGTTTTTCAACCCTGATAAACCCGATACGTTTGTGCAACGCGGATGGCCTGCACCTCAGGTGAATTATAATTTTTGGAATTTCAACTCGGTAACTAACCCTTGGATTCCACCACAAAATGAGCAAGACCGTTACCAACGCATGAAAGTATCTGTTGACTCCACGCAACTATACGAACCGACTGTTGGTCCGTTTCAAGGTACGCCAAACAATTGGATTCAACTCCTAACTGCCGGACCACTAATTAGCTTAGAACCTGGCGAAAGTTTTAATTACGTAATAGCGTATGTAGCTGCAAGCAGAATGGAAGACGGGACACCTCCGGTAAGAAACGGAAAGGTATCTACTCCTGCCACACGTGAAGAGTTGACTGCGCACTTAGCCAGGGCACGTGCCACTTATGTGGGTGAAGATATTAACGAAGATGGGAAATACAGAGCCGAAAACGATGCGAACGGCAACGGAAAAATTGATCGCTTCGTGCTGCCTGAACCTCCTAAAACACCACGAACTAAAATTGTAAGCAGCGATAATAAAGTAGAAATATATTGGGATAACTCAGCCGCTGAGTCGGTTGATCCGATTTCAAGAAAGAAAGATTTTGAAGGATACCGTTTATATAGAACTAATCCGGGTGATGATTTATCAGGTAGTTTAATTGACAAACGTAATCTTATTGCACAATGGGATTCAGCAGGAAATAATATCGGATACAACAATGGTTTTACAGCTGTTCGCTTAAATCAACCCATACAACTGGAGGGTGATACCACTTGGTATACGAATAAATACGTAATGGAAAACTTACAAAACGGTTGGCAATATTTGTTTATGCTCACTGCTTTTGATGAAGGTGACGAAGAATTGAACTTAGAGTCGTTAGAATCATCGTTCATTGAAAATGCATTTAGTGTGTATGCCGGTACTAACGCACAAGCCATTACGGAAAACAGTGAGAATCGCGTGGGAGTTTATCCAAATCCATACTTAACTACCGCAGCCTGGGATGGAGGAACATCTCGTAGTAAGAAAATTTACTTCACTAACCTTCCTGCAAAATGCACCATTAGCATCTACACCAGTAGTGGTGATTTAGTTGCTAATCTTCGCCATGATGCAAGCACTTATCAAGGAGAGGATATTCAATGGTTTGCCAGATATGGGGAAACCGGAAAGAAAACATTTAGTGGTGGAGAGCATGCTTGGGATTTGTTATCAAATAGCAAAGGCACCCTAAGTACAGGTGTGTATTTATATACCGTAAAAGATGAGACCACCGGCAAAATTGATATTGGTAAATTTGCCATTGTGAAATAACAGAAACAGAACACAACTTAAATAATATGAAAAAACAATTACTAACCCTTGCTCTTTTAGCAACATCAGCGATGTTGAAAGCGCAAAGTCCTTACCCGATTATGTCGGTGGACTCGGTACAGTTTGTTAATCAAACGAAGTTGGCTACCTCAACTGCCAACACACTTCCTGATTGGATTAATCCATCGTTTAAAGACACCGTTTTCCGTGACACGGTAAGATTTGAAGGTGTAGTAGTAACTAACCCAAGAATTTACGGCTTATCATCTAACCGTAAAGCGGCTTACATTCAACGTGTAGGTGGTGGACCATGGAGTGGTGTATTGGTAATGTGCGAACCTTCCGGTACAGGAGCCACATTAACTGCATTAAACACAGAAACTAAATTCTACGAAAACTTTGTTCCCGGAAAGTTAGTACGAGTTACCGGTGTAATTCGTGATTTCCAAGGTGAAACTCAGATTAACTTAATTCGTGATAATGCAAACTACAGCAATGCTATCGAACAGATTTCGTTAAATGACACAGCTATTTATTGGAATGAAGTACCAGCAAATGAGTTAATGACCGGTAACCCAATAACAGGGTGGACACAACAAAAACAAACTGCTGAAAAATGGGAAGGTAGCCCAGTAATTTTAAGAAATGTTACTGTTTATGATGTTAGAGCAAATGGAGCCAATAGAACTAACTGGCAAGTTATTGATGACTTAGGTAATGTCATTGAAATCCGCGACATGTCGGGTTATTACAGAAGAGACGATAATGAGGATACAGTTCCAAAAATTGCAAACACTTTTCAACCACCACCAATTGGTACTCGCCTTGAGTTTATCAGAGGAATTGTTACGGAATACATCACTAGTGGTGCAAACGGTGTACAACGTTATGGTATAGCTCCACTTTATCCAAGTGATGTTCAAATTTGTACATCTTGTCCTCCTGCAATTAAATTTATAGAACGTACTCCTATAGTTGCAAAAGTTGGCGATACATTAAGATTTACAGCAGAGGCAGTTTCTATAGATACAACCATTAAAAAAATTGATTTAGTTTATAGACGTCCTGGTTCAAGCACGCTTGACTCGGTGCAAATGGTTGCACACCCAACAATTGTAGATCAATATATCGGTACCATTAACCCCATTACTACTGATGGTGTTTTAAAATTCTGGTTCCGCTCTCGCGATAATAAAGGAAGAACAAGTTTCTATCCAGATCCACTATCATTGGGTCGTTCGGTAATGGTAACAGCAAATGGTGTTGACAATATTCGTGTATTACAATACAGTAACACCAACAGTGGCTCAACCATTTGGGATGGGGACTCTTTATTAAATATTAACGTTAAAGGTGTGGTAACTACTAGCGATGCATTGGGTGGATATATCACTGTTCAAGATGGTCAAGGTCCAAACTCAGCTATTCTTGTGCAACGCAGTTCTCTATTTGGAACGGATGCATTAAGAGCAGGTGATTCTATTGAAATTACCCGCGCAATGGTTCGTGAGAACTTTAATGTAACCACGTTGTTTAGTGTTGCGTTTAACAATCTAGGACAAGGAACTGTACCTGCAATGGAAATGAATTTACCATTAGATTCGTTCATTAATAATCGTGCAGCTTATGCTCGTCCTTACGAGTGTGTATTAATGCGTTTTGATTCAGTGCAAGTAATTAGTACCAACCCTGATGGTCCTGCAAGTGATTTCGGTGAATTCTCAATCTACAGCCAAACATCAACTCCTGCAACCGGTTTACGAGTTGATGATTTAAGTGCAGGATTTAAAGGTTTAAACAAATTAGTTCGTGTTGGAACTAAAATGAACTACATACAAGGACCAATGTACTTTGCAAATGGTAATTTTAAATTGATTCCTCGTAATTTCAGTGACATGGACTTTAGTGATATTGATACACTTGCTCCTGTAATTACTTTAAATGGAAATAATCCGGATTCTGTAATTTTAAACACTGCATCTTATACTGATCCGGGTGCAACTGCAATTGATAACTTTGACGGAGACATTTCAGATAGTATCGTTGTTACAGGTTCTGTTAATACAACTGCTACCGGTTCATATACATTAACCTATAGTGTAACTGATGCATGGGGTAACTCATCATCATTAAGTAGAACAGTAGTTGTTTACGACACAACAAGTGTTGGTGTAAGACAAAACGAAATGCAAGAAGCTACTATCAACATCTTCCCTAATCCGGCTAGTGATGTAATTACCATCAGTGCAAATGGCATCAAAACCTTCCCGGTTAGCGTTGCTGTTTATGATGTAATTGGTAGAGAAGTTTACAGCAAAACAATTACTTCAAACATAATTAACGAGCGCATGAACATTGCTGAATTGAACAATGGAGTTTACTTTGTAAAAGTAAGCAACACGCAAGGAAGCAAAACAATACGCTTTGTGGTTAACGGTAAATAAACACCACCAAATACTCATAAAAAAAGCCGCCCCGAAGAATTTCGGGGCGGCTTTTTTTGTTTTCAGCTTATTATTAATCAATAGACCCAAAATAACGCTTACTAATTTGTTGTTTGTTTGCTTTGATATGCTCTAAATATGCTTGAGCCACCGGAGAAAGTTTTTTATCCTTCAACCAAATTAAACTCCATGTGGTTTGAATTGGTAAACCTTTTATTGGAAACACTTTAATATCACCACTTGCCACTTCACTTTTAATACCAATAATAGGCATGATGGAAAAACCTAACCCTGCAATTACGGCTTGCTTAACCGCTTCGTTAGTGGTGAGTTCAATTTTCTTTCTGGGCAATAAATGATGACGTTGAATAAAGCCCTCCATCACCTGACGGGTTCCTGAACCATTCTCTCTGAAGATAAGTGGAAGCTCTTTAAACAGTTGTTTCAGGTTACTACTTGCTACCTCACTCTCTCGATTGCCCACGAGGTATAATTTATTCTCCACTAAATCAACTTTATTTACCTGCATCTTCTCAGGTAAAATGGAAACCAATGCAAAATCAACAGCATTTCGTTTTAAACTATCCAAAACCTTAGCCTTGTTGGTTACATCCATTTCTAAATCAACCTCACGATTTAAACGTGTGAAATCACTTAAAAAGTAAGGCATAACGTACTTCCCGGTTGATACTACTGCCAAACGTAACTTACCGCTAAGCTGTCCTTTATACTGACTTGTTTTATGGTTAATAGATTCTACTTTACCAATAATCTCATCCGCCAGAGCGGCAATCTCACGGCCAAAATCAGTGATGTAGATTTTTCGCCCAACAACTTCAGTTAATGGTAAATCAAATTGGTCCTGAAAATTTCTGAGTTGAATGGAAACAGCCGGTTGCGTTAAACTCAACTCTTCGGCAGCCTTAGTTACACTTTGTGTGCGGGCAACCGTTAAAAAAACTTGAAGTTGATTGAGCGTGTAGTTCATTAATATTTTTAATAATACTTATTTCAAATATAAATTTAAATATATAATTCATCGCCTGCATTTTTGCACCACCATGAAAGATCTATTTAAATACGGACTGATGGCATTAATACTTATTGGTGCCGGTTTAGCTTCCCGCTCAAACGGAGTGGAGGGTAACCTTCCCTTAGAATTGTTAAGCGGCTTAGAGCGCTTTATACTTGGCGCATTAGTTTTAGCTTTAATCATTTATGGCAGGGTGTTCTTCAACCGAAATAACAGCAACTAAATTAACTCAACCACATGGATTTAAATTTACTAATAGAAAATCTATCCAACCCAGCACTCCTATTTTTCGTATTAGGAATTGTTGCCGTTCAGTTAAAAAGCGACCTTGAAATTCCGGCCAACTCATCCAAATTTATTTCATTATATCTATTGTTTAGCATCGGTTTTAAAGGTGGTCAAGAGTTATCACACGAAGTGCTAAGCAGCGAAATTATTTGGTCGATGTTATTTGGGATGGGTATTTCGTTGGCTATTCCGGTTTATACCTTCTTTATTTTAAAACGTAAGTTTAACACGTATGATGCTGGCGCGATTGCAGCCTCTTATGGCTCGGTGAGTGCAGTAACATTTGTAACCGCTGTAAGTTATTTAGAAGCACAACATTTATCTGTACATGGGCACATGGTAGCCATTATGGCTTTGATGGAATCACCTGCTATTGTGGCTGGATTAGTGCTTATCTCTATGTTCAATCAAGACTCCGAAAATCCAATCAAAAAACGTGAAGCAGTTAAACACTCGTTTACCAACGGAAGTGTGCTGCTCATCTTGGGTAGTTTAGTAATTGGTTTATTAGCATCTGCAAAACAAGCCGAAGGTATCAAACCATTTACTACTGATATTTTCAAAGGATTCTTAGCCATTTTCTTGTTAGATATGGGTATTGCAAGCGGTAAAAAATTAGGCGCGTTAAAATCGTATGGAATATTCCCATTGCTTTTCTCCACGTTCGTTCCATTGCTAAACGGCTGCTTAGCGGTTTACTTCAGTTCACTTATCACTCCCGATTTAAGCAATCGATTTATATTTGGTGTATTAGCTGCAAGTGCATCATACATTGCGGTACCTGCTGCTATGAAAATTGCAGTACCGAAAGCAAATCCGGGCTTGTTTCTCCCCATGGCTTTAGCCATTACCTTCCCCATTAATATTACTATTGGAATGCCGTTATATTATTGGATGGCTTCCCTCTAATTTTTACACTGCTCTAATTACGCAGATATCTGCGTATAGATTGTGTTTGACTACTATTGACTCCGTGGGTTTCGACTCACGGAGCTTTTTTATAAGCTAGTTTTGTGTTTGTTGACGGTTTTAGCACTTACTCCAAACTCCTCCATCAACTCAATACCATATAAGCGAATTTGCTGTATCATTTTCACGGCACGCTTGCCTCGCTTTGTAATCGCATACTCTACTCGTGGAGGAACTTCTGCGTATACTTTACGCGTAATAAACCCATCAGCCTCCAAGGCTTTTAATTGAGTGGCCAACATTTTATCCGTGATGTGTGGAATATCGGTTCGTAATTCGCCAAAGCGCATTACCTGTTTATCCAAGCGCCATAAAATGGGCATTTTCCAAGTACCACCAATTCTATCGAGTGCGAACTCAACCGGGTTGTAATACAACTTTTTGTTGTAAATAAAATCGGGCATAATAACTTCTATTACTTTCCTAAAAGTAAGTATAAGTTATTTAAGTGAGTAATGGAAGATGTAGCGAATAAAACAGCACCTTTGTTACACAAATTTTACCACCATGAAAAGAACAGCAACCGCCTTTTGGCAAGGCACCGGAAAAGAAGGTAATGGTCATCTAACGACCCAAAGTGGCGTTTTACAACAAACGCAATATTCATTCAATACTCGATTTGCAGATGGCATCGGTACCAATCCGGAAGAGTTAATCGCAGCAGCACACGCAGGTTGCTTTACCATGAAATTGAGCTTCAATTTAAGTGGTGCAGGATTTACGCCAACCTCTTTAGAAACTCAATGTGCTATTGCACTAGAGAATGGTTCTATTACATCATCAGTATTACAACTTAATGCGCATGTGGAAGGAATTAGCGAAGCACAGTTTGCTGAGTTGGTAAAAGATGCAGAACAAAATTGCCCGGTGAGCAAACTTTTAAATACCAATATTAGTGTAACCTATACGTTAAACGCATGATAGCGATAATTGGCTCCGGCAATGTAGGAGGTGCGTTGGCACAACGCCTATTGGAAGTTGGCGAACATGTAGTAGTTGGGGTACGCTTTCCGTTGAGTGAAAAATCCATCAAACTAGCTACACAAATTGGTGAAGACAGATTAGCTAGTGTTGAACGTGCAGTTGCAATGGCTAGTACCATTATTATCACTACTCCACCCGATGTGGTTATGGGCATTCTACCTCAATTGGGAAATGTAAACGGTAAAGTAATTATTGATGCAACCAATGCTATTCGCACCAAACCTGTACCTTACCAAACCGTGTTTGAAGCATTGAAAAAAGAACTACATACTGAACTTGTAGTAAAGTGTTTTAATACTACCGGTTTTGAAAACATGCGCAACCCTCAATACGGAGATACGGGTATTGATTTATTTATGGCGGGTAATCATGCAGAGTCAAAAGCAACAGTGGCTGAGTTAGCTTTAAAAATGGGCTACGGAAATTGTTATGATTTTGGCGGTGATGATAGAGTAGAACTCTTGGAGCAATTTGCTATGGCTTGGATTAATTTGGCCATTTTCCAAGGTCATGGACGAGGTATTGCTATTAAAATAATGAAGCGCTAACACACTTGCTGCAAGGTTTTCAGCGAGTTGCAAATTGTTAAAATATCGTGTATAACCTGCACCTATTGCGGGTTATACTTGCCGATATGCAAGGATCTACAGCAATTGTTTCTATACTCGCCAACCAACTTGGCATTGGATTTAATCAAGTAAAATCAACCGTACATTTATTAGACGAAGGAAGTACCATTCCCTTCATTTCACGTTACCGTAAAGAGGTAACCGGAAACTTGGATGAGGTAGATATTGAACGTATCAAAAATGGGATTGAGCGTTTGCGTGATATAGAACAACGTAAACAAACCATTTTATCTACCATTGAAGAACAAGGGAAGTTAACAGACGATTTAAGAAAGCGTATTGAAGAGTGTTGGGATTCGAATACGCTCGAGGATATTTATCTTCCTTATAAACCTAAACGTAAAACACGTGCAACAGTTGCCAGAGAGCGTGGACTTGAGCCTTTAGCGCTTTGGTTACTTCAAGAGCCAAGCGGTGATGTGTTTGCCGAAGCTGCGAAATACTTAACAGATGAAGTGAATGATGAGGACGTGGCTTTGGAAGGCGCACGTGATATTATTGCCGAACTCATTAATGAGAATGAAATGGCTCGTGCGGTGATGAGGAATGAGTATGAAAAAAATGCGTATATCATTGCTACTGTTTACAAGAGCAGAAAAGAGGAAGCGATTAAATTTAGCGATTATTTCGACTTCGCAGAACCTCTACGTAAATGTCCATCACACCGTGTACTAGCTATTTTCAGAGGTGAAGATGAAGGATTTTTAAAAGTAAAAATTGAACCGGATGTTGATACTGCATTAGGTTTATTAGATAAGCTGTACATCAAGAAAAATAATCAAGCTAGCGGACACGTGGCTGAAGCGATAGAAGATTGCTATGAACGTTTATTAGGCCCAAGCATGGAAAACGAATTTAGAGCCATCGCCAAGCAACGTGCCGATGAAGAAGCCATTCGTGTATTCACCGAAAACTTACGTCAACTTTTATTATCAGCGCCACTCGGCAGCAAACGCATTATGGGTATTGACCCCGGATTTAGAAGCGGTTGTAAAGTGGTTTGTTTGAATGAAGAAGGTAAATTATTGCATGACGATATCATCTATCCACACGAACCCAAAAAGGATGTAAGCGGTGCAATAACTACTTTGTATACCCTTGCTAAAAAACATAACATTCAAGCTATTTCTATTGGTAACGGAACAGCAGGTAGAGAGACGGAAGAATTGGTGCGCAGCATGAGTTTTTCTCATCCTATTGAAATTTATGTAGTGAGTGAAAGTGGTGCATCGGTGTATTCTGCATCAGAGGTTGCACGTGATGAATTTCCGGATAAAGATGTAACGGTAAGAGGTGCTGTTTCGATTGGAAGAAGATTGAGTGATCCATTAGCAGAGTTAGTAAAGATAGATCCGAAATCAATTGGTGTAGGACAATACCAACACGATGTTGATCAAAACAAATTGAAGAAAAGTTTGGATGCCGTGGTGGAAAGTTGCGTGAATATTGTTGGGGTAAATTTGAACACTGCCAGCAAAAGTTTGTTGACTTATGTATCAGGGTTAGGCCCACAACTGGCACAAAATATAATTACCTACCGTAATGAAAATGGTGCTTTTACCTCACGAAAAGAATTGAAGAAAGTACCTCGCTTAGGTGATAAAGCATTTGAACAATGCGCAGGATTTTTGCGTATACCTCAAGCAAAAAACGTGTTAGATAATAGTGCAGTGCATCCAGAGAGTTATGGTATTGTAGAAGCCATGGCCAAAGACCTTAACTGTAAAGTGGATGACTTAATAAAAGATGCTGAATTACGCAGAAAGATTAGTCCGCAGAAGTATGTAACTGAGAAAGCAGGATTACCAACCATTAACGATATTTTGAAAGAGTTGGCCAAACCGGGACGTGATCCGCGTGAACAACTCAAGCCATTTGAATTTGCTGATGTAAAGAAGCCGGAAGACTTAACTCCGGGAATGATATTACCGGGCATTGTTACCAATATTACCAATTTCGGTTGCTTTGTTGATGTGGGGGTGAAACAAGACGGACTGGTTCACGTTTCGCAATTAGCGGATAAGTTTGTAAGCGACCCGAATGAAGTAGTAAAACTACAACAACACGTAAAAGTAAAGGTTGTAGAAGTGGATATGGCAAGAAAGCGCATTAGTTTGAGCATGAAACTTGGATAATGTAACACTTTGAAAAACAACTAAAAACACCACAATTATCAGTTTTTATTCTCAACAAGTGTTGTACCTTTACGCACTCATACTTGCTCTATGAACACATCGCATTCATTTTTACACCTTATTCCAAATTGGCTGCAGCACTCCAAAAGTTATTACGCTTCGTTAGTCGCAGCCGATAGAACCTACTTGTGGGTAAATACCCTTTTCAAAAATAAATTTTGCGAGCCGGGTAAAAGCTTGATAGGAACAAATTATGAAGATACTGTTCATGAAAGTGATATTGAGAAGTGTGCAGAGATTGCAAGGATGTGTTTTCAGTTTCCAAAGGAAAATTTCACCATAAAAATTCGCAAGCCCGATATAGAAAATGGAGGCTACTTCTGGACCATTTGGGATTTTTCCTCCCTCACTGATAAACAAGGAAAAGTAAAAGGCATTTTATGTATCGGACACGATTTGACTGAGAAAGAACTACAAGTTCAGTCTACAAGTGGTTTATCGTATCGCGTTGATTCAATTATTGATCAAATCACCGATGGATTTTATGTGATTGATACCAACTTCAAACTACTGAAAATAAATCGTGCGGCAGAAGTAATGCTCTCGGTAAAAAGAGGTGAAGCACTAGGCTGTGACTACCTAGATTTTTTAGGCAAAACAGAGGATGATATCTGTTACCAAAATTATTTAAAGGCATTTGACACCGGAGAAACACAACGTTTCGAATATTATGATCAACGTTTGAATCGCTGGATGCGTAAAACGGTATATCCATCAGATGAAGGCCTAACTGTTTTCTTCAGGGACATCACTACAGAGATGGAAAACCAACAACGTTTGTTGGACTCCGAGAATAAATTAAGTGCCATACTGGATAGTTCTGCTGATAACAACATATTGGTTAGTCCGGAATATAGAATACTTAGCTTTAATCGCACCGTGTATAACTGCATGAAAAAGAATGCGGGTTTGTTACTCAAAACCGGTGAGTTAATTTGGGACTATTTACATCCGGAAATTAAAAGCGATTTCGAACGCGAGTTTATACATGCACTAGCTGGAGAAAAAATAACGTTTGAACGTGAAATCATGTCGACCACCAAACGTGAGTGGTTTGAAATTCGTTTCTATCCGGCATACGACAGACAAGGTGTATTAATAGGTGTAACTTTTAGTACAACAAACATCAACTACCGTAAACAAACCGAGAATAAACTGAAAGAAATTGATCTCATTCAACGTGCGATTTACAACAGTTCAATAGATGGTAAAACGTTCATGAACCTTTCAGGAGAAATAGTTTTCTTTAATAAAACTGCTGCGGAGTGGGTAGAACAAGTGTTTCATCAGCAACTTACAGTTGGTGCTATTTACACCAACTGTTTAGACGAGGATTTTGCTAAGCACTACGACTTAGAATTACTTGCTCAAGGGAAATACATTCGTTTTGAATTTGAAGCTAAAAATGAATGGTATTTAATTACTGTTTTTCCGGTGTATGATGACCAACAACAACTGATTGGATTTGCAGATAACGTGAGAAATATTTCGTTGAAGAAAGAACACGAACTCAAAATTTCACACCAAAACGACTATTTAAAACGCATTGCATGGCAACAATCTCATCAAGTGAGAAAACCATTATCTAATATTCTTGGGCTTATTCATCTGTTACGAATTGAACATCCGGATTACATCGATAATGAGTATGTGAAACGCCTGGAACATGCCTCGAATGAATTGGATGAAATTATCCGAAAAATTAGTCAAGAGGTAACCGATAGTCAACGCTAATACCTAGCGAATAACTGTTACCTGACCGCGCTCTGTTTTCACTTCATCACCCCAACCGGTATAAGTAACTACGTAGATATAAGTATCTGTAATGGCTTGTCCGTATTGGTCTTCACCACTCCATTTACTATTCTTATCTAGCGTTTCAAACACCAACATTCCCCATCGATTATAAACACGTAAGTGAAAATCTTTCACAAACACATCATGAATATCCCACGTGTCGTTCACCGCATCTCGATTCGGAGAAAATGCATTAGGCACCATGATGTAAGGCTTTTGTTTTAAATCTACTTTGTTGGATGTACTTATCGCAGTTACTCCCATGGTTCCATGAGGTTCATGAAGCACATCCACACGATAGGTATATCTACCATCATCCACATTAAACTTCGTATCTACGGTTTCGGTTTGGGTTGATGAAAAATCACCCACATCTATTCTAACCGGAGAACTAGGTGCGAATTTATAAAGCTGATACGAGAACGGTTGTTCATCGCTGTATAAAAATGGCTGCCAAGTAAGTTGATTGGAAAAATAAGAGGCTTTTCCGCTTAATAAAGTAGTGCAAAACAATTGCCCCTGTGGACCATAATTCCCACAAGTATCCAACATCACCAGGTAGTAACAATAGGAGGCATTGTTCACATCAACCGCTTCATCTAAATAAATAGTATCTGTAACTTTAGCAAAATCAACCTCCATTACAAATTCGTTGGGTTGTTGGTCGCGTTTTCCTTTCCACAAAAAATAGCGTGCAAAATCAAGTTCCTTACTTCTATTCCAAGTAATCAGCACTTTGCTATCGTCAACAACAGTTGCATTGTATACATACTGCTTATCGGGCAAATACTTTAATTGCTCAAAGGTTCCAAGCGTATCACTCGATGGTCCTTCAAAGCCACAACTGTTTACCACACGAATAAAATATCGGTAATTGATAGAGGCATAATCAGGTGTTTGATTATCGATAAAAAATAAGGCTTGATGATCGAATATGGAATCGTACTTCACAAACACATCATCACCCGCTGCACGATAAATAGTATACTGCTTGAAGTTAGGTTTAGCACGTGCCGAATCACCAAAATACACTTTACTTCTTTTATTCTCACTCAACTCAATACACAACATATCGGTGGATGGAAACAATGGCATGGGAAGTACTTTTACATTCACAATTCGTTGAGCAGTTTTCGGTATTGGGCAACCTTTATCTGTTGCAGTTAGCGTAAACTTAAAGGTGTCTCGCCAATGTTGTTCGCAATGGGTGCGCCACTTCCAACTAAAACCTACAGAGATTGGTGTAATATTAGGAATAGTAGTGATATAGGCCCACTCCGATGAATCTAAATTCGTTTCTAAGGTGAAGGTATCGATACCATCTTTATCAGAGATACCTGCCGCAAAATTGAGGGTATCCGGAATGGTTACATACAAGGTATCTTGTGTAATTACATTACCATTTTGGTAAATCTTCACATCGGGAAAATCATTCGATAAACAGTTTACTACGGTAAACTGTAACTCTAAATGAACGAAACCAATAGCCACACCGTTTCTAAATTCAGTTACACGAATACCCACTACATATACTCCTGTTTGTGCAGGCTTAATTCGGAGTATTCCGGTTTTAGGATGAATAGATAATGGCGGATTTCCATCAATTTCTTTTGCGTTAGAAAAACCGGGATTCCATACCACCGGCTCATACGGTCCCGGATTAAGAATGGGAGCTCCACCCGACTGATCATCGTTAGGATTTACTCGGGTAAGTGTACCATTCACCGGAGTAATTAATTCATACTTTAACGAATCACCATCGGCATCTTCAAACTGAATAGGATAGGTAAATAGATTATCTACACACAGTACTGTAAACGGATTATTGACTAAACGAGGGGTAGAATTTCGATAACGTACAGGCGATGGAATCTCTGCATAAAAAGCCATACTGGCATCACCGGGGAATTGAATATTTTGTATGATGGAGTTTCTGCAACAACGTTCCCAACTGATGTAATAGCCGGAAGTATTGTTGTAAACTGATGTAGTTAAGGTGATTATGCGATTGTACTCTGCACGCTCGGTGCAACCGGGAACTTGCACCGCACATTGAACTCCAGAAGGATTAATTTTAGTTACCGCGCCAAGCGGCATACCGATGGAGTCAACCATCAGATTATTTTGCTTATTGTAGATTCCTACGTACACATTTTGATTAAAAGGAGTTTGACTGCTGCAATCGCGGTATACCACTAATCGAAGATTGTAGGTATTACCGGAAATCCATTGCATATCAAACCCTCCTCCTACAATGTGTGTAGCAGAAGCTAGATAACAACTTAAAATTAAAACCAGCGTGGCAAATGCTCGCATAACTCGTTCAATTTAAGCTTTTTCAACAATGTAAAAACCAAATTGATTTGTCTTGCAAATAATTTGACAATTAAACCAACTGAAAACGTTAATTTCATGACACTAAAAATACGATTGTGAAAAAAACAGGGATTTACATTTCGGCAATGCTTATGCTGGGCATAGGCACTTTGTCAACAGGCTGCATGGGTTCATGGAAACTTACTAAAAGTCTTTACAACTGGAATGATGGGGCAACAGGAAATAAATATTTAGATAACGGACTTTTCTGGATTCTAACCGTAGTACCAATATATGAAATTACACTAACTGTAGACTATATTGTTTTAAACCTGATTGAATTTTGGACAGGCTCAAACCCAATGGCTATGAAAGCCGGAGAAAAAGAGAGTGCCCTTGTAAAAGGTAAAGATGGTAAGACGTATGAAGTAACTGTATCGCAATACAAGTATGAAATTACTCCGATAGTAAATGGTGTTAAAGGCACAGCCACTGAAGTATACTTCACCCCTATGGCAAATACTTGGAGCGTTGCTAAAAATGGAGAGGTAAATGTAATTGCAAAAGTTTATCCGAACGAGAACAAAGCTGAAGTGTATGCTAAAGATGGTTCAGTTAAATTGGTTGATTTAGCTAGCGTTCAAAATATGGTTTTATTAAACAGCGCGATGTAATCATTTACCAATTGAAAAATACAAAAAAAGCCCGCCCCGAAATTCGGGGCGGGCTTTTTTATATGTACTAAGCTAATTCTTACTTCGCATAGTTTACCGAACGCTTTTCGCGGATAACGGTAATTTTGATTTGACCCGGATAGGTCATTTCTTTTTGGATACGTTGGCTCATGTCGATAGAAATAATATCGGCTTGCTGATCGGTAACCTTTTCAGCTTCTACCATTACACGTAACTCACGACCGGCTTGAATGGCATATGCTTTTTCTACACCGTTGTAGCTTAAGGCAATGTTTTCCAAATCGCGTAAACGTTTCATGTAATTCTCACTATCTTCTCTACGAGCACCCGGACGAGACCCTGAAATCGCATCACATGCTTGGATAATTGGTGATAACATAGAGGTCATTTCAATCTCATCGTGGTGAGCACCGATTGCGTTCACTACTTCAGGATGTTCTTTATACTTCTCTGCTAACTTCATACCCAACAATGCGTGTGGAGTTTCTGCATCATCATCAGGTACTTTTCCAATATCGTGTAATAAACCGGCACGTTTAGCCAACTTCACATTCAACCCTAACTCAGCGGCCATCGTAGCACATAAATGAGCTACCTCGCGGCTATGTTGTAATAAGTTTTGACCGTAACTACTTCTGTAGCGCATACGACCCACCATACGAATTAACTCCGGATGTAAGCCATGAATACCTAAATCGATACAAGTACGCTCACCAATCTCTACTACTTCTTCCTCTAACTGCTTGCGTGTTTTTGCTACTACCTCTTCAATACGCGCAGGATGGATACGTCCATCTTGCACTAAGCGGTGTAAACTTAAACGAGCGATTTCACGTCTGATTGGATCGAAGCATGATAGAATGATTGCTTCAGGAGTATCATCAACGATAATTTCAACACCGGTTGCACTTTCTAATGCACGGATATTTCTACCTTCACGACCAATGATACGGCCTTTCATCTCATCATTCTCGATATTGAATACCGATACTGAATTTTCGATGGCGTGCTCTGCTGCGGTACGTTGAATACTGTTTAGAATAACTTTCTTCGCCTCTTTACCTGCGGTTAACTTCGCCTCATCTACAATGTCTTTAATGTAGGTCATGGCATCAGTGCGCGCTTCGTTGGTTAAGGTTTCAACCAATTGCTTCTTAGCCTCATCAGCAGTTAATCCGGCAATTTTTTCTAATTGCTTAACCTGGCTGTTGATTTGCTTTTCCAACTCTTCTTTTTTCTGTGCCACCACATCTTGTTGGCGTTGCAAGGTTTGACGAAGGTTGTCTAATTCAGCATCTTTACGCTGAGTTTGCTCTAATTTTTGGTTTAAGGTTTGCTCTTTTTGTTTGAGTTTGTTCTCTTGTTGAGCAATTTGTTGGTTACGCTGACTCACCTCTTTTTCGTGTTCAGCTTTGAGTTGCAAGAATTTCTCCTTGGCTTCTAATTGGCGGTTTTTTAGTAGTAGTTCCCCTTTTGCTTCAGCCTCCTTTACCAATGAGTTGGCTTTGCTTTTAAGCATATTTTGGTTCACTACGTACATGATACCGGCACCTGCCACCAAGGCTACGAGTGCTACTAAAATAATCGTCATAATACGTTTAGTTACTTTAAATGATTGTTAATGTGGGTGTAACCGAACGTTAGCAAATGTTAAACGGGGATGTTCTTTAAAAGTGCCTGCACTTCGTGCAAGTGAGCCTGTACCTGTTCACTGTCAGCGGCAGCTTGTTGTTGCTGCGTAAGCAGTTGGGTAGCCAATTCGAGTATGGTCATACTCAACATATCTTGCTTATCTTTCACATCAAACTGTTGTTGAAGAACTTTTAGTTTGTCGTTAATCAACTTGGCAGCTTGTCTTACCAATACTTCTTGCTCAGGAGTTACCTTTAAGGGGTAAAACCTGTCGGCTATATTCACTTTAATGGATAATTCGTTCAACATTAAGCTATTATTCGCTTAACAACCTAATGCATTCATCTAACTGTTTGATATAGGACTGAAGTTGCTGCTTCAATTCCTTGGTATCTCCCGATTGAGATGATAGCGTTTCAGCAAGTTTAACGATTTTATTTTGTGTTTGCAGCGTTTCTATGGTATTTTTTTGTTGCTGAATTTCAGATTTCAATCGTTCGTGTTCATCACGTAAGGTTACTAATTCGCTTTTCAGGCCATCGTTCTGCGCTACTAAGTGCATCACCTTTAGTTTAATTTCCTCTGCCAAATGAACCGTTTTTTGCTGCATAACGCCACAAAAATAGTACTTTATTCGGGGTCTGAACATAAAAAATGCCCGCAACGAAGTTGCGGGCATTCCTGTATTCGGTTATATTTTACTTAGCTAATTTCACTTTTAAATTCGCATCAAGCGCATCTAAAAACTCTTGCGTGTATAAGTAATGTTCTCCGTGGTTTACTTTATTTCCGTGGATACATACGGCCAAGTCTTTGGTCATTTTACCACTTTCAACAGTTTCAATACAAACTTGTTCAAGCGCTTGGCAGAAGTTAATTAACTCTTGGTTGCCATCTAACTTACCACGGAACTCTAAACCGCGTGTCCATGCAAAAATTGATGCAATTGGGTTAGTAGATGTTGGTTTACCTGCTTGGTGATCGCGGAAGTGACGAGTTACTGTTCCGTGTGCAGCTTCTGCTTCCATGGTTTTTCCATCAGGAGTAACCAATACAGAAGTCATTAAACCTAACGAACCAAACCCTTGTGCTACCGTGTCTGATTGCACGTCACCATCATAGTTCTTACATGCCCAAACAAAGTTACCATTCCATTTCAATGCCGAAGCAACCATATCGTCAATTAAACGATGCTCGTATACAATACCTGCTTCAACAAATTTCGCTTTGTAATCAGCTTGGTAAATCTCTTCGAAGATATCTTTAAAACGACCATCATACTTTTTCAAGATGGTGTTCTTAGTTGATAAGTATAAAGGCCATTTTTTAGTTAACGCTTGATTGAAACAAGCATGCGCAAAACCACGGATACTCTCTTCGGTATTGTACATCGCTAATGCCACACCATCCCCTTTAAAGTTGTAAACTTCGTGTTCAATTACTTGTCCATCTTCACCCTCAAACTTAATGGTTAACTTTCCTTTTCCTTTGGTTACAAAATCAGTTGCACGGTATTGATCACCAAAAGCATGACGACCAATGCAAATTGGAGCAGTCCAGTTTGGTACCAAACGAGGAACATTAGCACAAACAATTGGCTCACGGAAAACAGTTCCATCCAATATATTACGGATAGTACCATTTGGCGATTTCCACATTTGCTTTAAGTTAAATTCTTTTACGCGAGCTTCATCTGGAGTGATGGTAGCACATTTGATACCCACGTTATATTTCTTAATCGCTTCTGCTGCATCAACCGTAACTTGGTCGTTGGTTGCATCACGATGCTCCATGCCTAAATCATAATATTTAATATCTAAATCCAGGTAAGGTAAAATCAATTTATCTTTAATAAACTTCCAAATAATGCGAGTCATCTCATCGCCATCCAATTCCACTACAGGATTGGCTACTTTTATTTTTGTCATATCACTACTATTAATTTCTGTGTGCAAATATGGAATTTTGTTTATCAATTCCACATCAAATTTCATTCGGGGGATATTTAGTTGAGAGCTGTTGGTTGTCAGCCTTTAGCTGTTGGCTATTGGCTGTTGAATGACATTCATCAATTACTTTCTGTTGTATAAATCGCGGATGGCAACGCTAGCTGCTGCGCAGCCAAATACTGCCGGTAAATAACTAATGGTTCCGGGGGCCGATTTCTTATTCCGTGCACCAATCATGGTTACACCCATAAAATTTTGTGGTTCCTCGGCACTAAATACAACTTTCACTCCTTTACGAATACCAAACTTATGTAAGTACTTACGGGTATACTTTGCCAATCTGCAATTGTAACTTTTGGAAATATCGGCCACTCTTACCTGCGTAGGATCAACTTTGTTTCCCGCACCCATGCTGCTTACAATAGGTATTTTACGATCGATGCAAGCCTTTATGAAAAACACTTTAGGACTTAACGTATCAATGCAATCTAATGCGTAATCAAAGTTCCCTTCATCCAACACACGGTGTGTAAGATCATCACGGAAATACTCCGGTATTACGGTTAAATCTAAATCCGGGTTGATGTCTTTTAAACGAGCCGCTAACACATCGGTTTTTAATACGCCTTCCGTACTACTCAAAGCCGGAACTTGTCTGTTACGATTAGTAGGATCAACGGTATCGGCATCAACTATGGTCATTTTACCTACACCGGCACGAGCAATCATTTCGGCTGCCATGCCTCCCACTCCACCTAAACCAACAACCAACACATTGGAGTTAATGAGTTTACTCAACTTCTCCTCGCCCAATAACAACTGGGTTCTACCCATCCAAGGTTTAATTTCTTTCATCATCTGTTACTTAAACAATCGTGCAAAAGTATTAAATAGCTCTAATTTTATTTGCTCCAATTCTACGGTTCTTATTCGAGCTGCCTCCTTGTATATTTTATCAATGGTTATTGGTGCTGCATCGGTTTCTAATAAGAAGGAATCGGCCGGACAATTTAGCAATGCTTCACTCACTTTATCTTGCCACAACCCTTTACCAAACGATAGTACGGCTCCGTTTTTAATTAACTCTTTTGCTTGTTGTGCATTTCCATTAAAGCCATGAAAAATGAACGGCACTTTCGTCTTTTTCAAATATGGAATCATCTCGTTGTAGGCACGCACTGTGTGTAAAATAACAGGCTTTTGTAAAGCCCGTGCCACTTGAAACTGCACTTCAAACACTTTCACCTGATCTGCCATTGGAATTTCGATGGCCTTGTCTAAACCAATTTCTCCAATTGCTAACACATTACGCAATGTGGCTTGTTCAATCAGTATATCGGTAAGTTGTGTGGAATTAACCGATTGAATATGCCACGGATGTAACCCAACAGATAGCGCGTAAGGCAACTGAACTAATGAAGAAACGTTTGTACGTAAAAATGCATTACGAACAACAAACTCATTTTCGATTTGAGGTTTGCGATGCGAATGAATATTGATGTAATGTTGTAATGTTGGATAGAGCACGATGCAAGATAAAAAAAACGGTATCAAGTAATACACCTAATACCGTTTCCTGTAAATGATTTAATACTTATCGAGCGATGGTTACTTTTTTCACTACTTGATCGCCTTTACGATTGGTAAGCTGTAATAGGTATACACCAACCGGAAGTTCGTTTACTGAAATGCGATTCGCATTTACTTCAACCGAAGAAATAACACGACCCGTAACATCTAGTAATGTAGCATGAGTAGTTTCAAAACCTGCAACTTCTAATTCGTTATTAGCAGGGTTTGGAAACACTGTTACATTAGCAGCTTGTAGAGCTTGCTCATTCGTTCCTAATGCGTATTGAACACGGAAATTTAAACGGGTGAAACTTCCAAAATCACCACTAAATGAACGAAGTACTTTGATAGGTGTATTCGCTGTTAAAATACGGATAGAACCATTTCCTTCTGCAGAAGCAGCCCACCATGATAGTCCGTTATCTGCCGAGTCAACTAAGTTTAATGTATAGCAACCCCATTGCAAATTAAACGTATCGCGATAGGTTGTATTTGCAGTAGGGAATGTTCTGTAACGAATCACAGCTCCTTGTGCATCGGTTAAGGTGTAACTATTTTGCGCAGGTCTGTTATTAGTCCTTGTCTCTACCACAAAAATATTTGGTAGCGTTACCGGCAAGTTGAACCCTTCTTGCTTACTATCATTCAATACATATTCATCACCTGCAACTCCATTTACTTTACTAATCCAAATCTTAAACGTACTATCTGTAATAGCTGATGGCCAATTTAAGTATGGAATGGTAACTACTTCTTCTTGCTCATAACCTAGCTTACCTTCCCATCCCACTTTTTGGGCAGGAGCATTGCCAATTTGATACGTAAACTCAGCAGAGGTTAATTGATTTGAGCCCCAATTTTTTAGAATAAATTTAGCGTTGTCGCAAATCGGATTGGTTCTGTTATGCCAAAAACCACGAGTTGGAGCAAGAATTTCTTCAATAGCAGCATCCGTTCCACGGTTATTGTCTTTATAGTAAATTAACTGCAAGGCAATGTTGTAACTCGCTGCTCCACTAGCTGTAAAT
>JACCDH011126466.1_pt1 | contig 29535 bp, 25 predicted proteins | sample 7442481 | NCBI WGS metagenome assembly JACCDH01 (sample SAMN15323433, study PRJNA562643) | freshwater metagenome | isolation source: river surface water | place: USA:Blue River Watershed | collected 2017-08-15 | reverse complement strand
CTAAAAAAGAATGACGCTTTCACGAATGGCATCGTTTCAGGGGCTATTTTTGCAGCGTTTATAAACTTCAATCTTGTCGTATGACCTGGAAGCAAATGTTTACGTCCTCCGTTGGTAAGAAATTAGTCATGGGTTTTACGGGTATTTTCCTCGTTTTGTTCCTCATCGTACACGTTGGCCTGAATGCCTGTATCTGGGCAATGGACAATGGTGTGATGTTTAATAAAGCTGCCCATTTCATGGGTGCAAACGTGGTTCCCCGTATTTTGGAAATTGGTTTGTTTGCTGGTTTCTTCCTGCATATTATTCAAGGCTATATGCTGGAATTGCAGAACAGAAAAGCCCGAGGCACTGCTTATGCAGTTAGCTATGGTAACAAAGGCAGCAAATGGTATAGCCGCAGCATGGCGCTGTTGGGCACCCTGCTCCTGCTCTTCCTGATCATGCACATCAAACATTTCTGGGTACCAAGTCGTATCACCGGTTTAGAGCCAATGATGATTGACGGTAAAGAATACCATAATCTCTATGGTGAAATGCTGGTTGTATTTGAAAACCCTGTAATCGTAGTACTGTATGTGATTGGTTGTATCAGTCTCGCTTACCACTTAGCACATGGTTTCCAAAGTGCATTCCGCACCGTTGGTATCAATAATCCCAAATACACCACCCTGCTGGAGTCTGTAGGTTACGGCTTTTCCATCATCGTACCATTGGCTTTTGCGATGATGCCTATCAGCATGCACCTGGGCTGGGTAAACTAATTCAAACAACTATTTAACTGCACAATATGTTGGATGCTAAAATTCCTGCCGGTCCCTTAGATCAAAAGTGGACCAAGTACAAGGGAACCGTTAAACTGGTGAACCCTGCCAATAAGCGTAAACTGGAAATCATCGTGGTGGGTACAGGTCTGGCCGGTGCCAGTGCTGCTGCCAGCTTGGGTGAACTGGGCTACAAAGTGAAAGCTTTCTGTTTCCAGGATTCTCCTCGCCGTGCACACTCTATCGCAGCGCAAGGTGGTATCAATGCCGCTAAAAACTATCAGAATGATGGTGATAGTGTGTATCGCCTATTTTACGACACCATCAAGGGTGGCGACTATCGCGCACGTGAAGCCAACGTACACCGTCTGGCAGAGGTAAGTACCAACATTATTGACCAGTGCGTGGCACAGGGTGTTCCCTTTGCTCGTGAATATGGTGGCTTGTTGAGTAACCGTTCATTCGGTGGTACGCAGGTACAACGTACATTCTATGCAGCTGGTCAGACTGGTCAGCAATTGCTGATTGGTGCTTACCAGGCTTTAGAGCGTCAGGTAGCGCTAGGTAACGTGAAAATGTATACCCGTCATGAAATGCTGGATGTGGTAACTATCGATGGGAAAGCTCGTGGTATCATTGCCCGCGACTTAGTAAGCGGTCAGCTCGAAAGACATTTTGGTCATGCCGTATTGCTGTGCAGTGGCGGTTACGGTAACGTATTCTATTTAAGCACAAATGCCATGGGTAGTAACGTTACTGCCGCATGGAAAGCTCATAAAAAAGGGGCAGCTTTTGCCAATCCTTGTTTTACACAGATTCACCCAACTTGTATTCCTGTTACTGGCGATCACCAGAGTAAGCTGACGCTGATGTCTGAATCGCTCCGTAACGATGGTCGTATCTGGGTACCGAAGAAGCAGGGAGACAACAGAAAGCCGGGCGACATCCCTGAAGATGAAAGAGATTATTATCTGGAAAGAAGATATCCTGCATTTGGTAACCTGGTTCCGCGTGACGTAGCCAGCCGTGCTGCTAAAGAGCGTTGTGATGCCGGTTATGGTGTAGGTTCTTCTAAGCAGGCGGTATACTTGGATTATGCTGCAGCGATCGAGCGTTATGGTAAAACAGAAGCTGGTAAGCGCGGTATCAGTAATGCTTCTCAAGATGAGATCATTTCCATGGGTAAAGAAGTAGTGAAAGAGAAATACGGTAACCTTTTCGATATGTATGAAAAGATCACCGGTGAGAACCCATACGAAATGCCGATGCGTATCTATCCTGCAGTACACTATACCATGGGTGGTCTGTGGGTTGACTATGAATTGATGACGACTGTACCTGGTCTGTATGCACTGGGTGAAGCTAACTTCTCTGATCACGGTGCAAACCGCTTGGGTGCATCTGCACTGATGCAAGGTTTGGCTGATGGTTATTTCGTGATTCCTTACACTGTAGGTAATTATCTGGCGGATGAAATTCGCACTGCTAATATTCCAACTGATCACCCAGCATTCGTAGAAGCTGAGAAAGCTGTTGCAGATCGTATTGCTAAATTGAAAGGCATCAACGGTAAGCAAACAGTAGAAAGCTTCCACAAGCGTTTGGGTAAGATCATGTGGGATAAGTGCGGTATGGCGCGTAACAAAGAAGGTTTGGAATGGGCTATTCAGGAAATCCGCAAACTGAAAGCAGAATTCTGGAGCGATGTACGTATTCCAGGCGAGATCAATGAAATGAACCCTGAACTGGATAAAGCCAATCGCGTAGCCGACTTCATTGAACTGGGTGAATTGATGTGTTTGGATGCCTTACAGCGTGAAGAAAGCTGTGGAGGTCACTTCCGCGAAGAACACCAGACTGAAGATGGTGAGGCACTGCGTCACGACGATAAGTTTATGTATGTATCTGCTTGGCAACTTAATGGTGAAAGCAACTGGACTTTACACAAAGAAGAATTGAACTACGAAGTAGTGAAACCAAGCCAGCGTTCATACAAATAATCAATTGATCAAACAGCCAATTAGCAACAATGGAACATACTACTATCAATATTAAACTGAAAGTTTGGAAACAAGCCAACACACAGTCTAAAGGATATTTTGAATCATATGATGTACCCGGTATTTCTACAGAAATGAGTTTCTTGGAAATGTTCGACGTACTGAACGAGCGCCTGATCGCTGAGGGTAAAGAACCAATTGCATTCGACCACGATTGTCGCGAAGGTATCTGCGGTATGTGCTCTATGTATATCAACGGTAAACCACATGGTCCTTGGGAAGGTACTACTACCTGTCAGCTACACATGCGTGCTTTCAAAGATGGCGACATCATTGTAGTGGAACCTTGGAGAGCTGCTGCTTTCCCTGTGATCAAGGATTTGATGGTAGATCGCGGTGCTTTTGACCGTATCATCCAAGCTGGTGGTTATATCTCTGTAAACACAGGTAACGCAGTAGATGGTAACGCTATTCCCATCGAGAAAGAAAAGGCCGATAATTCATTCGCAGCTGCAGCTTGTATCGGATGTGGTGCCTGCGTAGCCGCTTGTAAGAACAGCTCAGCTATGCTGTTCGTATCTGCGAAAGTATCTCACTTGGCTTTGTTGCCTCAAGGTGCGCCTGAGCGCAAGCAACGTGTATTGAACATGATTGCCCAGATGGATAAGGAAGGCTTTGGTGCTTGTACCAATACCGGTGCTTGCGAAGCAGCTTGTCCGAAGGAAATCTCCATCACCAATATCGCTCGTCTGAATGCAGAATACCTGACTGCATCTTTGACTACAGCTTAACGCAACCAATTTCTATATAGAACCCTCGCAGATATGCGGGGGTTTTTTATTCGGATATCGCAAATTTCGCATTGGGCTTTTCACCAACTTTGCGGTATGACTTATCAAGTACCCGCACAAACAACCATTGGTCATATACATTTAAAAGTATCTGACTTGAATAAAGCCCTTGGCTTTTACCATGAACTCCTAGGTTTCGAAATCACCCAACGTTATGGTGCCCAAGCAGTATTCTTGTCTGCAGGCGGTTACCACCACCACATTGGTTTAAATACTTGGCAAAGTAAAGGTGGCGGCCCAGCACCAAAACATACAGCCGGTTTGTATCATACCGCTATTCTCTATCCTACCCGCAAAGACTTAGCGGTTATTCTACAAAGAATCATTGAAGCAGGATATCCCCTCAGCGGCGCTGCTGATCATGGTGTATCTGAAGCGATTTATTTAGATGACCCTGATGGCAATGGTGTAGAATTGTATTGGGACAAACCCAAAGCCGATTGGCCTATTGATGCTTCCGGCAATTTACAAATGGTGACAGAAGCCCTGGATATACAAGATTTATTAGCTGAAATCAATCGCTAATGCCGAATAGCTGGTTCCAATTCAAACAATTCAAAGTTGAGCAAGATCAATGCGCCATGAAAGTGTGCACTGATGCCTGCTTGTTTGGAAGTCAGCTACCAGTTGACAACAGCATACAAAGTGTGTTGGATATCGGCACAGGCACAGGCTTACTTTCATTGATGTATGCACAACTGAATCAAGATGCAATAATTGATGCAGTTGAGTTGGATGCTACAGCTGCAGCACAGGCTGCGGAAAATGCGCAATCGTCTCCATGGAGCAATCGCATTACAATACATCAAACAGCTATACAAGAGTTTAAACCCAATCGCACCTACGATCTGATTATCAGCAACCCGCCTTTCTTTGAAAATGATTTACAGAGTGATGATGCACAGCGAAATCTGGCTTTGCACAGCACAGCACTTTCACTAGAAGAATTGTTTTCGATTAGCAAGCAGCTATTAAAAGCGAGCGGACAAATCTGTCTGCTGCTTCCCTATCACAGAAGAGAAGCTGCCATGAGCATTGCTGCAGCAAATGATTTGTTTTGTGTACAAGAAACAACCGTACATCAAACCACCAAACACCCAGCTCTCAGAACCATGCTGCATTTTGCAAGGCAGGTTTTAATCAAAAAAGAAATGACCATCTATATTAAAGATGGCCAAGATTATACGAAAACGTTTATTGATTTACTGAAGCCTTTCTATTTGTATTTATAAACAGTAAGCACTAGTCTTTACCATAGGCATAGTCGTGCAAATAGTCGAAGTGCTTCGTGAGTTTGCCCGACTGTAAAATAGTTGCACGATCTATCAAGGGGCTACCGCCTTTCAATACATCATCCAATACATACTTGATCAATTGTTCACCAAAGAATCTGCTCGCATCACGTGGCAATTCGTTGGGCAAATTGCCAACAGCCATCACATCAATACTACCAGTTTGATATGGCGCAGTCTTTTCAAAATTCAATTTGCTGACACCATAGACTGGATCATCAATGGTAGCATCTCCTAAGTTGCATGGCACACTACCATTTTTATCATCAGTAATATCCGCGATGGTTTGTATACGAAAATCAGCTTGCTGCATATCATGCAACTCAAACAAACGAGGAATCGTGTGGTCCCAGTACACGCCATTCATTAGCACATCTGTATGTGGCAAGTATTGCTTGAACGTACATTCAAATTCTTCGGGATGTTCATGAAAACGCTTGCGCTCGTAAGTGCCCGTTTCTTTGTGGCGATACAAATCGCCACCTTTTAAATGCACATAAACAGGATAACTATAATCGCGTTCCAAAAATTCTTCTGGCTCCAACTCCTGCACATCCATCAGGTTCATGATCTCTACAATACCATGTGCTACACGCCCACTACCGGTGACGGCAATTTTCATTGGCGGTAGTTTCAACCCGAAATACGTATGAATCAATTCACGATAATCCCGCACCGCTACTACCCTGCCTAAATCGAATAATCCTGTGCGCTTACCATAAGCCATCATGCCATTATGCGCACCAACAATACCAGCGAAAAAACCAAAGCCAATAATACGCTGACCATCTTCATGCTCCAGACATTCATAGTCTATGAGTGTAATACCCTTCTCCACCATGGCCTGCATCAAACCTCTATTGTATGACTGTTGCTTTTTGGTATGCGAGAAAAAGAGATAGGTCTTATTCGGTATCAGCATAGACACAGGTACTTCCTTAATACCAAATAAAATATCACAACTGCTGAGGTCTTCCTGAAGCGTAACACCAGCCTGCTTGTATTCTGCATCACTATAACAACGATGTGGGGAAGGCTGCACGATGATATTCAGACCACTCACATGCTGTTGCAACCACCTGCATTGAGCGGGCGTTAACGCAACTCGTGAATCTGATGGGACTTTACCTTCGCGAATTAGTCCGATGATCATGATAAGGGCTGTTTGTCGCAAGGTAAGCAGAATTGTTTGTTAGCCCATGCAACAGCTAGCTTGGCTTACTTCAACCAAGGGCTTTGAAACTCCAACTTGCGCAATGCTGTTTGGATTTCTGGCGCAGACATAAACAGCTTCCAGATAAATGCACTGCGATAGTTCTCCATCATCACCACAATAGGACCTTGATCAATGGCTAGATAACGCTGCGGATACCATTGCTCAGTATCACTGAATGCATCATAAAAACCATATTGACCAAAAAGCTGTCCTTTCTTATTGGAGTACCAGTTATGCATGGCAGCCATAGATTCTTTAGGTGTATATGGCATACTAGACAATGCAGCAGTTGGTGCAATCACACCCTTGTCTCTCTTAAGTCCCGGCGCATGACCTGAATAACCTTTCACTGAATAACTAGAAGTGAGTCCCCAGCTATCTGTACCATAGCCTTTGAAGCCGAGTTTGTTTTCTACGCACCAACGATAATTGATCAGTGATTGATTGGTATTTTCTTTCCAGTAATCAGCATAGCGATCTTTTAGTCCGCGCGGATCTAAACCGAGATAACTATAATGCGCCCAGAACAAAGGTCCGCCATAATCAGCTGCACCATTATGTGTTAATTGCAATGGCAAACCATATGCACTTGTATCTTTGCGAATTTGACCATTCTTGGCCCATCCTTCATGATATACTTCAACAGGAACACCATGTGTGGGCGATGCTACTGCAAGCACATACATGATCAAACATTCATTGTAACCAGATACTGGGAAATTCATCTCCCATCCATAATTAGGACTCCAATGCCAATACAATACATTTTTGCCATTACGGTAATGATTGAAATCGATGGCTTTCCACAATGCGTCTGCTCTTGCAGCTAGCTTTTGCTCTCGTTTATTACCTCTTTGAAAGTACTCACGCACACAAATCAACGCCTGCGCCATAAAGGACGACTCTACCAAATCGCCGCCATCATCTTTCTTGCTAAATGGTTTCACCTTACCGGTTTCACCATTCCACCAATGCGGCCATGCACCATGAAATCGATCTGCGGTTTCTAGAAACTGCATAATACGCTCTAATCTTTCTACTACAGCTTTTCTTGGCACAAATCCTTTTTCTGCACCAATCAGTAAGGCCATCACACCAAAACCACCGCCACCGCTAGTTACTACCATCTGATCATTTTGCGGATAATTACCATCAAGGTGAACACGCTCTCTTGCTAATCCAGAGTTCGGCTCGGCACCATCCCAGAAATACTGAAAAGTGGCTTTTTGTACTTCCAAAAAAATAGCAGAATCTTGATCGTTCTTTTGTGCATATACATGCAGTATGCAACAACTCAATAAAACAAAAAGTATGGAACGCATGGTTTATAGATTAGAATGAAAGAAAAAGCCGGACTGCTAGCAGTCCGGCCATCTGGTTTTGCTTGCCTATTTTCCTGCTCTTCCCAGATTGTATAGCGCTCTAACAAAAGCCTCACCTAACGGGCGATTATACACCCTGATCTCATCGATCTGTCCGGTCATACGGTTAAATGTTGCATCCGTATTCACTGTTTTACCGGGGATATTGTTATAGTTTGTACCGATGATCACTTCATTCGGTTGGTGACAGAAGAAAGTATTCACTGTGCCACGGTTAGGGAAATTACCAATCTTCAAACCATCTGCATAGATATCGAATACACCTGTTGATATGTTATAAGTGATACACAGATGCGTCCATTTGTCTGCACCAATGGTTGGTGAAGAAGTTGTATTCAAATTATCCTGTGTACCGCCCGACTGCGTCATGAAAGTTGGCTGAATACGCAGCGTAGTTGTATTAGATGCAGGAAACGATTGTGTGTTCAACTGGAAATTGATATTGCCATTGAACATACCCGGTCTGGCCATCTGGAACAACATGGTTCTACGGCTACCATTGTTCAGGATTTTCACCCAAGCACTGATAGAAAAATTGCGTAATGAGTCGCTATTAAACTTGGCAAATTGATTTGTGAAATACACATAGCCTGCAGTCAAGTTCAATGCTTTACCTCTCACACCACCATCCACAATTGTGGCACCCTCAGATGAGTTAGCAGCAGTGTTTGTCAGCGATTCGTTGGTATTGGCATCAAAACTCCAGTAAGCAACCAGATTCTCTGGATACACTTCGTTAGAACTATTGTATCCATCAATAGTACCTACATAGTCTGCTGTATTTACAGAAGGCAATTTATTAGGATTGCCATCCTTTTTACAAGAAGCAAACAGCAACACTGCACTTAGACCAAAGAGGGCTATTTGTTTAGATTGTATCGTAATGGAATGTTTCATATGTTAGTTTTCAATCGTTCAAAAATTAATATCCAGGATTCTGCTTCAATACGCCTTTAGTCAGGTCGATCTGCGTTTGTGGGATAGGCAGAATTCTGTCTCTTGAATCCACATAGTTGGTTTTACCATGTGCAGTTAAAGCTGTGCTGGCAATACCCCAACGTACGATATCAAAGAAGCGCTCATGCTCCATACCCAACTCTGCTCTTCTTTCTCTGCGCAATGCATCACGCAACTGGTTTTGATCGTTAGTAGTAACATTCGGCAGAATGGCATTATTACCTGCTCTTGCTCTGGCGCGAACACTGTTGATGGCATCACGCGCAGCGGTAAAGTTGGCATCACCACCTAACTCAATGCTAGCTTCTGCATACATCAAAACCACATCTGCATAACGCAGCATACGCACGTTCATCCACCAACCAAAACGGTTGCCAATTTGTGCACGCTTTGTAGGTGAAGTATGTACTTTATGATTGTATCGAGGGTTTGGCAAACCTATCGGTGTAGTTTCACCATAGGTTGTAATACCGGGCACTGTAGCGGTACTTGTGAAAAGAATGGTTCTTGCTCTTCTTGGATCATTGGCTTCATAAGAGTCTGCCAATTGCTGACTAGGTGAGTTAAAGCCCCATCCCTGATCCCATGCACCAGTACCACGCACACCTTGTACACTGGCATATTGAATACCATTGTTCTGCGGAATAGCTGCTGTTGCAGTTGCTTGTATTTCAAAGATTGATTCAGAACTATTCTCGCCTTCCTCATCAAAAATTCTATTGTAAGGTGTTGAGAGATTGTACACACCCAAGCTCATTACCTGAGCGGCTGTAGACTGTGCCAATGCAAACTTGCGCTGATAGAGATACACTTTCGTTAGCATACCCAAAGCAGCACCACGAGTAATTCTTCCAACGAATTTGGGATCCCATGTTAAAGGAAGATTGTTTGCTGCATAATTCAGATCGTTCTCAATAAATGCATACACCTGAGATGCTGTGCTTTGCGGAATATTGTTCTGCTGCGCAGGATCTTGAAAGAGTGTATCATAAATGGGTACATTCTCGAAGAAGCGTACCATATTGAAATAGGCATAGCCTCTCAAAAATCTGGCTTCAGCAGCAGCTTGTACTTTTTGCTGATCAGTAGAGATAATACCCTTGTTGGTACCAATTTGGAATAATACGTTATTACACTTATTGATCAAACCATAATGGCCTAACCAAAGTCCGTTGATTAATCCGTTGTTGGGTAATACAGGGAAATTATCCATCTGCTGCGAGTTGGCACCACCATCTGCAGGTGTACTGCCTTTATCGGCATCATCGCTGCGAATACTTGTCGCATGCAAGTAAGGGAATACATGCACGTCGTAAGAGCGTAGATCTCGATAAGCACCAAACAGGTATTCATCAAAAGGACCAGAACCACCGGGGAAAGGGAAAGTAGCTTCATCATATTCCCCCTGGCGCTGTGTGTCCAGGAATTTTTTACAACCACTCAGGCTAAGCCCAATGAGCACCAAGCTGAAACTCAGCTTCAGCATGCGGCTGATCGGTAATGAAGATAATTGCATCTTTTTCATATTTTATGCTTTTCAATCGTGATTAAAAGTTCACATTCACACCAAATGTGTAAATAGATGGTACAGGATAAACACCGTTATCTGCACCGCCACCTAGAATGCTGCCAATCTGCGGCTCTGGTGTGTAACCAGTTACTCTGCTCCAGGTAATCAGGTTTTGTCCGCTCACAAACACGCGTGCTTTCTTGATACCCAATTGGCGAACACTCTCGAATGTATAGCCAATTTGCAGGGTACGAATACGGAAGAAATCACCAGGCTCTAAATAATACGTACTAAACAAGAAATTATTACCGCGTGTATTGTCGAGAATTGGTTCAATGTTTGTAGTACCAGCGCCAGACCATGCATTCAATCTGTTCGCTTCATAATTCAATGTTGCAAAGTTTGCTGTTCTTCTCTGTGTGTAAATCTTGTTACCAGCCATACCCTGTCCTTCAATATTCACATCAAAACCTTTGTAAGCCATATTCAGGCTAAGGCCAAAGCTGTATGGCGGGAATGGTGTACCCAAGTACTGACGGTCCGCCTGCGTAATTACACCATCTCCATTAAGATCAGCATAAGCAATATCACCAGGCAGAGAGTTGGTGAATGCAGGAACACGCGCCAACTGTGCAGTAGTTTGATAAATACCTGTTTGTCTAAAACCAAAGAAGTGACCTATAGAATGTCCGGTAATCGTTCTGTTCACACCACCATTACCTAAAATCTGGAAATCCAAATTGCTACCGATTGACTTCACTACGTTATCGTTATAGCTTAGGTTAGCCGCTACGCCGTAAGTGAAATCCTTACCAATTTTATCATCCCAAGCCAAAGTCAATTCAACACCCTTGTTAGATATTTCACCTAAGTTGGTGAAGAATGAACGTGTCTCGTTAGGAATGGTTACCGCAGTAAGAATACCTTTTGTTGTACGGTTATAATAGGTAAAGCCAAAGCTTAAACGGTTGTTCAAGGTTTTTAAGTCAAAACCCAAATCCAAACCGTTAACAGTTTCCCAACGCAATGTAGAATCTGGTATGTATTGCGCCTGAACAGCAGTATACACATTATCACCAAACACTGCAGATGAGGCATTAGACAAACCTGGACGCCACAAGAAGTCAGAGAAACCATTGGCGTTTCCTGTTGTACCCCATGAACCGCGAACCTTCAAGAATTGGATGGCTTTCTGCTTAGAGAAGAAAGCTTCATCACTCACAATCCAGCCGAGACCAAGGCTACCGAATGTACCCCAACGATTCTGGGGTGCAAACTTGGAGCTACCATCTCTACGAATGGTACCATTCACTAAATACTTTCCTTTGTAGTTGTAGCTTACTCTGCTGAACAAGCCCATGATAGAACTTTCACTACCACCACCACTATTCAAGATTGGGTTATTTTGGTTAGCTACATTCAAATACCAGAAATTAGGATCATTAGGAATGTTGATAGAAGTGTCTCTTCTGTTACCACCAACAAATGAGCTATAACTATAGATGGTGGTGAAACCTGCCAAAGCAGTCAGGTTATGTCCATTCTTCAATGGTGCACGATAAGACAAAGTATGATCCTGCTGGAATCTTCTACTCTGACTCTTGTTCTGTGATACGCTAGTACGCGCCATGTTATCAAAGAATGTTGTTGTTGGCGCAGCACCTTCACCCAAATTAATAAATGTGAAAGGCAAAGGTGAATAGCTTCTGCTAGAATTAAAGCCTAAATCAGTATAGATGATGCTCTTCCAAGTAAAGTCGCGCAGAAAGTTTACTTCTGCAAACAAACTACCAATCAAACGGAAGCCATCATTAACAGAAGTTCTATTACCACGATCCAAAGCTGCAACAGGATTGGCTACCTGCGCACGCTGGAATGATGGCATAGCATAATAATTATTGTTAGCTTCTTTGATTGGCACAATCGGCGCAGCCCACAAAGCATTGCTCACACTTGCGGCAGGTGGATTATCTCTAAAATAACTACCGTTGATATCACCACCAATCTTGATGTCTTTATTCAAACGCATTTCTTGATTTAAGCGGAACAAGAAACGCTCATGGTTATCATATTTCAATACACCATCCTGATTGGTGTAACCAATATTCAATAAAGTAGAACCTTTATCTGTGCTGGAAGAAATGCTCAGGTTATTGGTGTTGATCACCGCTGTTCTGAACACTTGATCTTGCCAGTTGGTATTGGCTGTATAGTTGGTGAAATCAAATGGAGCAGCTCCAAGATTCGCCAACTGCGCAGTATATAAGCGACGGAAACCTGCTGCATCTACCACATCAATTTTATCTTGTACCGTTTGAACACCTACCGTACTTTGGAAGTTGATACGTGTTTGACCACGAACCGGACGCTTGGTTGTTACTGCAATAACACCGTTCGCACCACGCAAACCATAGATCGCGATAGAAGATGGATCGCGCAACACATCAATGCTCTCGATATCTGCTGGGTTCAAGAAATCAATATCATCATGCAGTACACCATCTACTACGTAAACGGGACTAGCACTGTTGGTACTATTGATACCGCGGATACGTACTACCGGTGCTGAACCTGCACGACCTGATGCTGCTATCGTTAAGCCTGGCACTTTACCTTGTAATGAAGTAATTGGGTTGGTGTTGGGCATACGCTCTAATTCAGCGCCCTTCACAGATGAAATGGTACCGGTCAGGTCGCGCTTCTTCGCTGTACCATAACCTACCACTACTACATCATCAATCACTTTCGCAACAGAGTTCATGCGAATGCTTAATGAAGTTTGCTTATTTACTGCAACAGTAACATCTGAAAATCCAACTGCCGTAACAATCAGCGTTGCATCTTCACCTGCGAGTATTGTAAAATTACCTTGGCCATCTGTTACAGTGCCCCCTTTGCTGCCTCTGATCATAACAGAAGCACCTACAACAGGCTCGCCTGTTTCGCTGACCACTTTACCACTCACGCGAATATCCGCAAAAGCAGCTTCGCTAGAACGGATCGCAATCAAACGCGTGTCCAGTTGCGTATAGGTAAGTGTTGTGCCGGAGAAAACAGTTTGTAGTACTTCATGAATGTCAACATTTGTTTTGTTGACAGACACTTTTTGACGCAACTCCTTCAAACGGCTATTGTACAGGAACCTTACTTTGTCCTGCTTCTCAATAACGTTCAACACCTCCCCAATTTCCATCTCATTTACTTTGAGGGTGATGTTTTGAGCGGCCAAACGACCAAAGCTTTGAAATACGCTAAATACTAATAAAAACGTGACGAGAAATAGTGCGACAGCTTTCTGACGTAGCTGAAGCATGGCATGTGCAATCGATAAATGTTTTTTCATAATTCGGGTGATTTAACCAATTACTGCTAACAATCGGATCATAGGATTTGGATATAAAAGATTTAGGAACTATTGTGTTGACGCATCATAAGCATTTGTTTAATAAATGGTGATCTTGTCTTGGTTGATGGTATATCTAAAATCAGCAATGAAGCGTAACGCTTCTAATGCCTGACTCAAGGACTCATTTTCGAATGAACCTGTTAATCTGAGGTCTTGTGCTTGCTGATTGTTAAATTCAATATGGATATCGTACCAGCGCTCCATCTTACGGGCAATGTCTACAAAAGGCTCATCCACAAAGACCAGCTTATTACTTACCCAACTGGTTTCAACCAGTAATGATGGCGCACCGCCTATTTGCACTGTCTTCAAAGGCAGGATCTCACTGGCAACTGCCTGAGCCGGCAACGATTTGGCTGACAACTGTGCAAGCGCATTTTTCACCACGAGCTTTTGATTAGGCACCAGCCTAATCACTTTTCCGGGCTGCCTGTGCAAGACCACTTCAACACTACCATGCAACAGACTTGTTTCAGTTGTTGCTTCATCAGGATAGGCTTTCAGATTAAATCTTGTACCCAGCACTTTTACATCTAAAACAGACGTATGAATGATAAATGGTTTTTCAGGATTCTTGGCTACATCAAAATAGCCTTCTCCAATCAACACAACTTCACGCGTTGATCGATTTACCCAATTGCCATAAGTTAATTTACTGCCAGAGTTCAGCCAGGCAATAGTACCATCGGGCAGTACTAATTTGGTCTTTGAAGCCTTATTAGCAACTACTTCTTTTACAGGTTGCTTGGTGTCTGCAATTGAATCTGCTGATTTATCAAAGAATGTATACCAGATAGCTGCGCCAGATACAAGCAAGATGGCCAATGTAGCTAATACAGGTGCCATGCGCAGAACGGGGCTCTTTCTATTTACAGGTGCATCAACTAAAGGCTGATCGATCGTTACAGACTCATTTTGCAACATCCGATCACGCATCATCAGATAAGTAGCTTCCAAGTACTCATTATCCGGCTGATTGGGGGTTTGCCAGAGAGCTTCCGCATGGTTTGCCGCAGCCCTGAGTTCAGGCGAAGCGGCTAACAGAGCGTCTAGTTCCTGCAATTCAGTATCACTAGCTTCACCGGCCAGTTTTCTACTCATCAAACTCCAGAATAAATCGAGATGATCCATACTCTATGTACATGGAGTGCGTACCACTCAAAATCCCCTAAATGCTTATGGATTTTTTTTACGCGCTGCCGGAAAGCCTATCAAGGCAGAGAGTTTCTTTAAGGCAATGGCTAACTGATTGTCGACCGTTTTAACGGATATACCCAATAAATCAGCGATATGCTTGTACGGCAGTTTATCTTCTTTGGCAAGTTGGAAAATGAGTCGGGCTCTGGGCGGCAAACTGGCCACTGCTGTTCGTATCTTACTTTCTAATTCTTTCACTTCCAGGCGGTCGGGCTCCTGATAATACCAATCCTGCTCCAGCTCAAGCGTTTCAAAAGACTGCCATTGCTGCTTCTGGTGTTTTTTCAGGTAATGAATACAGTTATTCTTCACCGATACATATAAATACAACTGAATATCTGCCATATCTGCGGCTGTAGCCCTATTCTTCCACAAGTTGGTAAACACGTCTGCAACAATTTCCTCTGCAGGCTCTTTTGCTCCGGTAATGGCCGTGGCCAATCGCGTTAATTGGACATAGAAGGCGAAAAACAAGGCCTTGAATGCATGTTCATCCTCATACAGCGCCATCCTGCGTTGCAGGTCGCGTAAATGGCTAAGCGTTAGTTTCTCTGACATGAGGGTTACAAATCTAAGGGCCAAATTAGCAGAAATGGCAAATATTCTTGCCGATAGACTTATAGCGAGGTTGAATGCTGCACAACCAAGGCTTTCTCGCAGTTTGGATGGTTATCACCGCGCGGCTTGGTACATTTGCAGCCCTATGAGTAGTATGCGCTATTTCGAACTATTGGAATTACCGGTAAGGTTTAAGGTGGATAAGGCCTTGTTAACCCGTCAGTATTTTCGCCTGCAAAAGCAATATCATCCCGATTTTTTTGCTGACGCGGATGAGGCTGAACAGGCGCGGGTTATGGAGATATCTTCTTTACTGAATAAAGCCTATAAGACTTTGCAGGATCCTGATGAGACCATTAAATACATCCTGATTGAAAAAGGCCTCATGCAGGAAGAGGAAAAATACCCCCTTCCCAATGATTTCCTGATGGAGATGATGGAACTTAATGAAGCATTGATGGACGCCAAAATGGAGGGAGATGTTGAAGCCATTGAGCGGATACGCCAAACCATTGCACAAAACGAACAAGATTTATATGCCCATATTGCATCAATTGTGGAAACTGATGAGGCGCATTTGGCCGAAGAAACGCTGTTGCCAGTAAAAGAATATTACTACAAGAAAAAATACCTCAAACGTATTTTGGCGGGTTTAAACTGATGCTGTAATATTGCAGCCCCAAGCCCAGATGGCGGAACTGGTAGACGCGCTAGACTCAAAATCTGGTTATCGCAAGGTAGTGCAGGTTCGATTCCTGTTCTGGGCACAATTGTAAAGTCTCAAAACGTTGAAAACCAACATTTTGGGGCTTTTTTGTTTAAAACCCGTGGCCATATTCGTGGCCATTTTTTTATTTCGGTGCCTCCCATCCACCCCCTATTTTCACCCCCGTAACGGCCTCCATCAGCCCCCATTTTCCATGGGGCCAATAAAGGGCAAAAACACCCCTTTTGGCCGTGGCAAGGGCAATACCCTACCCGCCAACCAATGGCCCCAAAATGGCACCCATTGACCCCCTAAAACGGGAACATTTGGAAGTCATGGGAACTTTTGGGAACACCCCCAACGGGATGACCTGGGAGGGTAGATACCTGACAGCTCTTTGACATACTGACTACCGGCAATTCAGATTTCTAAAAACCACAAGCATTTTGCAGCATATTTCAAGCAATCATTAGATTGACTAATTTGTATAAAAATTGCCTATGTGGGAAGCTATTTTTAAAATAAGGCTGAGCATTTATATTTTCGTTTTCACTGCAATTGGTTATTTGTGTTCGAGCTCAGTTGTATTAAGTGCTTACTTGGAGAAAAGGTTTTCCAGCCTTGATTATTTCAGATTCACTGCTTTTATATTTGGCTTCTCATTCATCCTATTTTGTGTCAATATGTTTGGGCTTGGATTAACTTTTATACGTGAGGGAATAGCTACAATTCAAAAAGATGAACAGAAAGAAAAAGATAGCTTTATAATTATGCTACTTTTCTTGTCGTTGTTACTTGGTACCTTTTTTAATGGATACTTGCTTTTGCCATTACTTAGTAATCAAGACGTAATACTTAATAGGCAAAAGTTAGTTACCACCTTATATAATGTGTACCTTGGAGTTATTGTGGTAGGGCTTGCAAATGTGATTCTTTACCTCTCTGAACGTAGAATACAATCTTTTTTCAAATCTGTGATAGAGCGATACAGAAATTGGAGAAGACACAGAGATTAAAAAGTGTAATTACTAACTTTCAGTAATTACGCATTAACAATTTTCCTCTGCCCATTTATACAGGTCTTCCATAGTACAACCAATTGTAAAGCAACCAGTTTTTAAGTGAAGGGCAGGTATTTGCTTTTCATCACCCCAAACCGGAATAGTTCTATGACCTTTTTTTGTCCATTGGTCATGGCTCCCCTTTGTACGGCCACTGTAAACGAATCCATGGTATTTTAAGAAGCTTTCCCAACACTTTGTTGGTATTGGTCGAAAATTACCCATTGCATAAATTATACAGTCAAAGCAAGCCTCTCAACTTTGCTATCAACGGCGAAATTTTGAAGCTCACCATTGGCATCAACAAAAGCCTTAGAGAATTTCTTATTTCGGAATGCATCTTGTTTCCAGCCTGCCTTTGACAGCTCTCTTTTCAACTGCTCAGCCGGCAAATCAAGCCAATGCTTGATAAGATCATCAATGCTAAAAACAATCATTTCTTGAGCTTTTTCTAAAGTCTCACCGTAACCAGTTACTTCCAGAGAGGGTATGTAGATGATGATCTGGTTTGTGTCCTTGTCTGTGTATTTAAGTAATGACAGGCCAGCATCAATCTTACGCTTTCTTTGATTTATTGTAATGAATTCCAGGTCTAACGGCTTGTTAGAAAAATGCAATTCGATGTTACCCATGAGGTGTTATGGTTGAATTGAATGTGCCAAATTTAGCACTTAAAACCACTTTTTGACACTTTTTTCGACATTTATGACTGTTAAATCAATCAGATAAGGTTTCAAGATTATTGAAAAAACAGCCATTTTTAGTATATCTACATCATTTTCAACTTCTTATAATTAAAAACAGGGCAATCCCAAGACTGGGAACCCTGTAACTTGAAAGCAAAAACAAGTTCTTATCGAACTTTTAACCCAACTAAGTCCCACTGCTTATGCAGTTGATATATTGAAGCCGTGTTATTGGCTATTTCGTTAAGACGATCCAAAGCCTGCCTGCTGATCTGTAGCTGCTCAAGGGCTGTTATCCTCAATCCACCAAACTGGCCGGCCAGAAGATTGGCCTGTTGCTCACTCATGCCTTTGATCGCACCTGCCAGAGAACTCTGGTTATTGCCTCCGTTGCCGATATTGATACCGGATATTTGCTGCAGGTTCTCGAATTGCTTTGCAGCATTATTCACGATGTCATTGTACTGCTTGCGGAGCTGCTCGATCTCGGATGATGTCAATGTGTTACCGGACTCAGATAGCTGAGCAAACTGATTGTAAAACTCCTGCAGAGGCTTTTCAAGGGTCTGGTACTTGAGTGCATTCAAGATGGCACCTTGCATCAGCTCTTCAAAGCTATCCGCAAAATCAGCAGCAGATTTCTTACCCTGACGGAATCCCTCAATGAGGCTGTTCACAATGGCATCAGTAGTGGTGGCCGTGAAAACCTCCTGACTTTCTTTCTTCAAGTCCTCAATGGCTTTCTCAATATCAAGGCCATCCTCCTTGAGCTTCTGCAGTGTTTGAAAGAGTTCCTTTGCTCGATCATTGAGCTGGCCACTATTGAAAAGCTTTTCCAGTTGTGCATAGTTCAAACCGGCAAGGCCTTGCATCTGGTTCACTACCTGAGTAGTGCGGCCAATGCCTAAAAAGCCTCCTCTCCTTGTGGTGCTCTGACCGGCCACATACTGCTCACGGGCAATAAGGTCCATGATGCGCTGATACTCTGCTGCATTGGCTGAGGCTTGTTTACGCAATGCATCACTTTCCTTTTTGATCCCTTCAAGCTTGAGCTGATTGAGCCTGATCTGTGAGCGTTCTCTTTCCCTGTACAGAATGTTGGTCTGTATCTCACCTTCCAGCATCTTGTTTTGAAAAGCGATCATTTCGGCCCGGGCCTTTCGTTCACTTTCCTTAGACCGGTTGAATATGCTGATAATGCCAGAGATCAATTGCATGGCACCTTGTACAATCTGTATCGGGTTACCGGTAAGAATACCAATACCAACATTTGCAAGCCCCTGGGCACTTGTCACAAGGTCATTGACAGTTGAAAGGGTATCCGCAAGGCCTGCATTCATTGGGCCAAGTAGCTGATTGAGTTCTGAGAAAGCCTGACGGCTGAAATCAGCATACTTATTGAACTCCTTCATATCATTGGCAGTCATGCCAAAGAGCTTCTTTGAGCCTGCACTTACACCCTCAAGCCCGACAATATACTCCTGCAGTTGTGCCAATATCTCAGGCGGGATTTTGACCTCAACACCATCACTGATGATTGTACCTTTTTGAACAAGGTCTTTCAGTGATTGAATGTAAGAGTCAAGCTCCTCAATGGTGTACTGATTGATGTTCTTGAGAAAAGCGGAAACGGACTCACCTTGATTGCCGTAAGTGGCTGCAATGTATTCAGCCTGCTTCTGGTAGAACACGGTGAGATCATCCAGCTTTTCCTGCAATTCCTTACCCCTGAAATCCTTTCTGAGTGCTTCAGCATCCTGCAAGTATTTTGCCTCAAGCTGTAAGCGCACTACAAAGGGATTCTTTGAGGCTGACTCACTGTCAAGGGATTGATTCTCCTTTGAGAACTGCTCAGAAAGCTCCTGCTCTCTTCGCTTCAATTCTTCTCCGGCAAATTGCTTTCTCAGTAAAGCAAGGTCTGCCTGATATTTTCTTTCAAGGGCTATCCTTCTATCATTGATGGATTGGGTTGCAGATAACAGGGCTTCAATGTCCTTTACCTGCTTTTCGAAATTCAATCCGGCCTCTTTGTTCTGTAAGGCAATACCCTGCTTGATCACTTCATTGAGACGGAGCTGAGTACCAATGGAGGTATCACCGGCCATGGCCATGGTCTGGTAAAGCTCTTTCTGCCCTTCCAGATAATCACCATAATTTTCAAAGGAACCTACTTGAGCCTTATAAAGCTTATCAGCCTGATCTTTCCCGATTCTGAGCTTCGCATCCTCATACTGTTGGAAAAGAGCCTGCTTCTTGTCAAGGTCTTCCTTGAATACCTCAAATGATTGTTTCTGGTTGGTATTGTCAATCTCATTTGCCCGAGCACTATTGAGCTGATTGATGGCAACCTGGCCAATTTTGTTTTTCGGATTGGACTTGTTGAACTCTGCAATCTTCTTGAAAAGAGAATCATACTTCTCATTGATCTTGTCAAGCTCACTCTGCTCCTTGATCAATCCGGTACGGTCACTATTCCTCACCAGCTCCTGAATCTGTTCCAGAATATCTTTCTTCTCATTCAGGGCTTTGTTCTCAGACTCGATCTGCTTCTTACTCTGGCCGGTGATGGCTTGGCGTTCTTTCTCAAGCGCATTGATTTGCTTCTGGTAATCCTGATACTGCTTTGCATTGACGGACTTCTTTTGAAGCTCCTGCAGTGCTTTGATCTCTTCATCTATAACCGCCACTGATCTGGGCTTCGTTGTTGGACCAGTCTGATCTTTGCCTAAAAGGTTGTTCTCAATAACGTCCTTGTACTTTGTCCGCAAAGCATTGATCTGGGCATCAATGGTAGCGATCTCCTTTTGAGCCTGAATGTATTTGTAACCCTCAGAACCTTCACCCAAACCAATCTGGGCAAAGATGTCTTTAAAGCCGTTGCTCTCAGCTCTACCCTTGCTGTCTCTCTTCACTTGAGACTGCTTTATTTCCTCATCCAGTCTGCGCTTGTAGAGTTCATCAATCTTTGTCTGTACCGCTTGAGCCTGTGCTTTCTTTTCCAGCATGCGGATATAGTCCTCAATTGCTTTCTGGCCCTCCTTGGTTCGGATGGTTTCCAGAGAAATATTGCTCAGGTACTCAGGGGAAATATCATTGATTCGCTTGATAGCTCTTTCTCGATCCTGCTTTGACCGTGTTTCATCAGAAGCTATTTTGATAAGCTCCTGCAACTTGCCTCGCTCAAGCTCAAAGTTTCTCCTCGCCTCTGCACTCACATCATTGATAGCCTCCTGTGCTTTGGCTGCCTTATCAGTTTCCTTTCCGAAAATGACAAGGGCTGAAATGAGTGCTGCCAGAACAGTGGTGAGCGCAACTGCCGGATTTGAAAGCATGGTCTTATTCAGCAACTTCATTGCACCCTCACTGAGCACCATTGCTCTGAATCGTAAAGTCTCAAGCAAAGTGTACCCCTTGACCATATTTGCCTGAATACCTTCAACAACTGTGAGCGCAAGCAGTGCAGCTCTATAAGATCCGTATGTGACAACAAGGACTTTCAGAATGTCAACCACATCCTGGTAATTATCCACGATGCCAGTTGCACCAACAATCAGTGTGCTTAACACACCTTCATTCTCCTTGCCTATGTCATTCAACATCCGGCTCCATGCATCTTGCAGGTTGCTTATCTGTCCGGTTAAGGTCTTGCTTTGCTCCTCCATCAAATTGAAGAAGAGACCGCCCTGACTTGTCAATGACCTGAAAGCCTGTTCCACCTCTGGGAATCCAACTTTGCCCGCTTCAACCATTGCCTGAACTTCATCCTTGGCCACTCCGAATTGTTTTGCCAGTTCGTCAATGATGGGAATACCACGGCCAGTAAATTGCATGATGTCCTTCGTGTATGCTCTGCCTTGAGTTTGCAAGGTGCCATACAGATAAACGATGTCATTCAATGGTGCACCTACACCGGCTGCAACATTGCCCAACATGCGCAATGTGTCAACGGTATTCTCTGCTGCAAAACCGTAAGCCAGTAATTGCTTTGCTCCGTCTCCAACTTCTTGGAGAGTGAATGGAGTCTTTGCGGCAAGCTCTACAGCCTGCTGCATCAGAGCATCAGCCTTTTCCTTGCTTTTCAGCATGGTATTGAAAGACACTTCCAGCTTCTGGAACTCACCTCTGACCGTGATCACATCTTGCAGGAAAGCTGTGCCGGTTGTGAGTGAGATATACCCACCCACGGCCATGGATACCTTCTTTGCATAGTTTTCAACTGCATCAGCTTGCTGATTGGCCGTTCTGGTCAACCCCAAAAGGCGGGCCTCCATCTGATCAATCTGCTTCTTAAACTCCGTGTTCCGGATGACAGCATCAAATTCCAGAGCACCGCCTTGTACATTCACTGACATAGGTTCTAAGATTTTTGATTTGAAGAATCCAGTGACACTTTCACTGCCAGAGCTTGCTTGTACACTCGTGTAATACTTGAGTTTATTTCAACACCATGCTCATGCTTCTGGGGTGCATCATCGCCAGCCATACGATTATCTGCCTCAATTGCTCGGATGATTTCCAGAGCATTGGGCTTTCTCTTGAACATACCTACTTGTCCATCACGTTTGATGAAATGCTCAGGTATTTCCATTTCGCCTCTTGCGATCTTAGCCAGTACAGCCCTTTTATCGGCTGCATTGAGCAAATCGCCAAACATCTCATTCGTCACCTCAGAAAGTACCTGGCTTTGGGCCTTGCGGAACACCTCTGGAACGAATTTCAATAACGGTTGTATTTGAGGGTGCTTCATCAGCCTGTATGCGTTATTGATGGCAACAGCCCGACTCTTCACTTTAGGATAAGCTTTCAGGTATGCTTTGGCTCGATCTCCGTGCTTGTTGATCTCTCTGACAAACACCCTCCACTCTGGTTTTAACTTCATATCTCGTGTTTGAATCGGTTTGGAATTAATTGATGTGCTCAATCATCATTGGATTGAGAGAAAGAGTGTAATCATCTCTATCTACCTGCATCAAAGCATGTAGATTGTACTCATCAGCAACTGCATGAAATGGTACACCATATTCCTGTGCTTTAGAAACGAACAATTCAACTTTCTCCTTTGCATCAAGGAAAAGCTGATAAAAATCACTCTGGGCCTCTGTCCTGATCTTGATGGTGTATTGTTCAATAACTTGAAGCTTAAAGGCCTTATCAATTTTTAGCCTGCCTGCATTATTGACAACACTCAGTAATTCAATGGATGCAGTTTGCTTGGCACTTTCCTTATCCAAAACAGCTAATAAAGAATTTACAGCATCGGCCAGAGGCTTCAATTGTTCAAGTGCTGATTTCTTTTGTGATTCGATAACAGCAGCAATCTTAATGCCTGCTTTGTTCATTTCTTTTTCAACTGCATCCAGCAATTGCTTTTGAACATTCTTAGTGCGATTAGCCATTATGTCCTCAAGGGCTTCCTTTGAGAACTTCCCAATTCCAATTGCCTCATAAAGGTCAGCGACCTGATCAATCTTCATTGCAATCCTCTCAAAAGCTCTCACTGTTGAATCAGCATCTTGCAGATTATTATCCAAGACAAGGCCGATATGATTTTTTTTGTTTTCCATGACGGTTTATAGTTTGATGATTTACGAATAGTATGCTCTGCCCTTGTTGGCTTAAACGGGCTTTTTATTCAATGCTTCCTGGGCTGTTTTCTCCTTTGCCCATTCCTCAATCTCTTTCTCAGAGATTTTTTCCTCCTCGCCTTTCTTGAGACCCATCTGATAGCGGACGGCTTCTCTCAATTTGTCCTGCTCTTCCTTTGGCAGGTTCTTAAAAAATTCGCTGTACATATTGTTTCAGTTTTTGATTTGACAATTTTCAAACAGCTTCCCTATAGTTCTCTCCACTGAATCTCCTCTTGAGTCTTTCCTGCACACTATGCGAAAGCCTCTCTTCACTACCACGCTTTTCCGGACGGACATTCAATAACTGGCTCATGATGTCATTGATCTTCTTATAAATCACAGTAAGGTCAAATTGACCCTGCAGCCATTGATCAAGCTTGTGGTGATTATCCAGAAGGAACTTCCAGCTATCCAGGGCACCGGCAGCGCAATCCTCCTCTGGAAATTTTTTCTGAAAATTTTTTTCTAAAAAATTCTTGATGTCTTTAAGCGCTCTCGCCTGAGCTCCTCCAAAGTTTGGACTAACGGAATTGTTTTTCTGTTCGTAGAATTTGAACCAAGACTCTACCCATAAATTCCAATTACCAGAAACACTTTCTTTGGCGGGCGATCCATGATCGCCAGAAGAATGTTTTGTTTTGTTTTTGTTTCTGTTTTGTTTATTAAGAATGTTCCGCTCAATACTTACCGGATTACTTACCGGATTACTTACCGGAATACTACCTTGAATACTTACCGGATTACTTACTTTATTACAGTAATCAAGTAAGTAATACTTTGGAGCTTTCGTTTTAGTGATTCCATTTTCAAACTCAATTAAGCCCAATTCAGCAAGTGCCTTTCTTGCCTCAATGACACTTTTCTCAGTAACTCCCAGACTGGCACACACCAACTGATTGGAGCAGTAAAAAGGATTCTGCCAGTTACGGGAATTAGACTCATGCAAAAGGAAAAAATACAAGTCAGCTTGCAGATTGGTGATCTTGCAGCTCCTTCTCAAGGCCCAGAATGAATTGATCATTACGATGTAATTCATGATCTGCCGTATTTTTTGATTGACTTGGCAACTTCAAGTACCTCAGACTTGAGATAGAACACCCTTTTGCCGGTATATCTGGCTTGAATCTTACCCTCCTTTGTCCAGGTGTGCAGTGTCTGGCGGGTGATGTTGGGCTGGAATAATTTGCATGCCTCTTTTGCTGATATGAGCTTTTCGGCCTCCTGCTTCTGGTTGATCTGGCTGATTGCCTCACTAACCTTCGTTGCAACGATCTCCGAAATTTGGCTTACAAAATCAGATGCTGGAATCATTATGTACTGGTCATTCATTGCCTCAATGTTTATCTGATAGCAAAGCAATGAACCTCACATACCTTCACAAAATCGCATCTTGTGCATTTATGCATTTTGCATAATTGCATAAAAAAAGAGGGCTTTAACCCTCTTTCAACTTTGCTTGCTCCTTTAGCTTCTCAAAGCTCCTCCTGATCCGATTATCAATTTTAGCCCATGACTTTCTTCGCTCCTCCTCTGGTAGCTCAAACACTTCTTTCAATTGAGTTCTCATGTTATCTGGCCTGTCAGCCTTACCAATAAATTTGTAGAAAGACCTCGCAAAGTCATTATTGATATAGAACTGCTCTGGCTGGATAGCATTCTGAAATAAACCCACATTGAAAAGCTTCCAAACATACAAAGCCATAACTGCAGGCTTGGTATCAATTGAATCTGGGTCACATAGCTTTCTGAGAAAATCTGCTATGACACATTCATCAATTGTGACAATAAGATAGCTTCTAAAAGCTTTCACCTTTTTCCTTGATCTTCCTTTCTTCGTTGGGTTCAGAGTATGCACAGGCTCAGCGTTTGTTTCAGGATGCTCCAAAAGTTGGATATACCTTTCAAAATAGGCCTCCCGATCAGTACCGGCCCATTCATAAATGTCCTGTACAATTACATGCAGGTTCTTTCGATTGACATGCTTGCCCATTTTCAGGTAATGGTTAAGCTTCTGCCTGCCGTCCTGCATCAAGTCATTCAGTGCACTTCTGAGCAGGTTGTAGCTGCTGGATGAATACTCATGTGAGGCCTCAAATCGGTCTTTCAGTAGGACTAAATCAAAAGTCCTGTACTTGGCTTTCTCTCCATGGTACAAGGCCAATAAACACTGGTGTATCTCTTCGATTAGATTACTCATGACTGCTTCAATTTGAGAGTAACGCCTGTAATATCGAACTCCTGAGGGTATTTTTTGACAAATTCAGCATGTTCATTCAGGATGTACCGGATAGCCTCAAAACCATTGTGAAGGTCATTCTTGTCCTCCATGGAAAGCTTGCTCCATGCATTGCCGGAAATGCATGTATTGAAAATTTTGATTAGATCATCTGTAGCTGAGTAAGGATGGCCGGAATAGTCAACTGACTTTGCAGCAATGATAAGACTATTGATGTCTCTGGTAAGACGTGCGGGATTGACGATTTTTGACATTTCGCATTTTTTTAAATGTGGATAGATTTAAAGAAAAATGCGAACCTGTTCTATTATCCAGCATCGCCCCTGGATTGCGACCTATTAACCGCTCGCCCCGGTTGGTAACCACAAAAACCACTAACTTTTTGCTACTCTGAGTGAGTTTCTTTTGTCCATTGAGGAAAGTACTGGCAGCTTAAACCACCATGAAAGGTTTTCCAGTTTAGCAACTGATACTTTTACTGATCTGCTCTTTCTGGGTTTGTTGTTTTTCATTTTGCTTTCAATTTATGGTGAGTAATTATGATGCGACTCTTAGCGTGAACTTGCTCCAATTCTTTTTGATGTGTTCATTCAGCATCTTGGCTGCATTGAGCTTATCAATTCTCAAATACTTCTTGAAGCTCAATTCAGTCCTATGGCCGGTTATCTTCATGATTTCGTAAGTAGGGAAGCCCTGTACATACAGGTTTGTTGCAAAGCTCCTTCTGGCAACGTGGCTCGTAAGCAAGTTGTACAAAGGCTCCTCTTTGCGCTCACTCAATCGGCCCCTTTCAGTGAATCCGGCCATTTGTCCGGCCTCTTTCAAGTATGCATTGAACTTGACATCCGAAATTGAGTCTGGTAGATTGTTGGGATTCTTCTGGTACTTCTTGAAAATCTCAAGTACAACGGGATTACAAGGGATATACACAAGCTCACCAGTTTTCTGGGTCACTATCTTGATATACTTGTCACCGTCAATTTCAATGATGTTCTCTGGCTTCACATTGCTATAGTCTGAGTACCTGAGACCAACATAGCAACCGAATACAAACAGATCCCGCACCTTTTCCAGTCTGGGATGATCGGACAAGTCAAACCGGAAAAACTTGAGTATCTCATCATCTGTGAGGTAGATGGCATCCGGTGCAATTTCCGGCACATGAAACTCTGGGTTTTTGAACTCCAAATTTGTGGTGTACTTGAGCAGCACGGCCCTATTCATTACCGTCTTGATCACTGCTACAGTCTTGGCAATGGTGTTATTTGAAAGTCCGGCCTCGCCAGTGTACTTGTGGAGCTTCTTTCTTTTCAGGAATATCACAAACCTGTCAAAAAACTCCATATTGATGTGCTCAAAGTCAATCTTATATCCGGTACGGTCTTGAAACTCTAAAAGGTGCCCTTTTGCAGTCTGGTAGTTCTTGATGGTATTGAGCTTCATCACTTCACCCCTTTTCACAATCTCACCGGCTATGAAGCGATCAAGTAAGCTGAAAAAGGTGGGCACATCTGGCTTACTTGTGGTGCCCTGGCTTTGGTTCATGAAGGCTTTAAGCTTCAAAGCCAGCTCCTGGGGCTTTGGATAACCCGCTTTTACTTTCTCTATGTGGTATATAACCAGCAATTCCTTTTCCAGCCTATCAAGTAGGTCATTGATAAAGTATTCACCGGTTTGATTGGTCTCTTTGGTATTCTTTACCCTTTGGCGTTTTGCATCCCATTTATGAGGCTCTACAGCATCACCCCATGTGAAGCGGAGTCTTTGCTTATATGGATAGCGGAAAGTGAGCTGAATGAGGGCTTTGCCGGTTTTGGCTTGTATATCCTTACGGAGGGAAAAATTGACGTCTCCCATGGTGTTTTTGCTTTGCTTTCATCCTAAAATTACGGCATTGGCAATTCGTGGCCAAATCCGTGGCCAAATTTCTTTACAAACCTATAAAAAAGGTGTAAAATCAAAATGGAGTCAAACCCAATAGAATCAAGTATTTTCGGGCTTTTTTGCTATTTTTGCCAAAATGGCGTAAAGAAGGTACGGCCCCTGTTCTGGGCACAAAGCCCCAACACGAAATGTTGAGGGCTTTTTTATTTGGATGCGCGCAAAGCTTGCTTTGCTGAGCAGACAAAGAAAAAAGCCCCCGCGCCGAAGGTGCAGAAAGGGCTTTGGGTACGCCCCCTATTGAGGAAGACATTCCGAAGGAATGGCAGTCCTGGCCTATCAATGAATGGATGATAGAATGAATGAATGATTGATTGATTGATTGATTGATTGATTGATTCTATCTCACCAAATCCAGATTACAATTCTCAGGTTTTGAGTACGCCCCTTATTTAGGAAGACATTCCGCAGGAATGGCAATCCTGTTTTTCCAATGATTGAATGATTGGATGATTGAATGATAGGATGATTACTGATTGCGTGGTGTGGCCAATTTAATGCCCTTGCTTACGTTTAATCACACCACCCGATGCTTCCTTGATGGTATTGGCAAACACAAAAGCCTGCGGATCAATTTCAGCAACCAAGTTCTTCAGTCGACGTAATTCCAAACGGGTAATCACAGTGAAAATAATATCACATTCACTACTAATTTCAAACTTGCCAGGTAAAAAGCCTCGCTCACCACGATAAACGGTAATACCCTTACCCATTTTGTTCACTAACTGATACTTGATCACCTCACTCTTAGCAGAAATAATGGTTACGCCAGTAAAAGCCTGTATACCCTCTACCACATAATCTATGCAACGTGTTGCGGTGAAATAAGTGAGAATCGAATAGAGCGCTGTCTCAATACCAAATTTAAATGCAGCAATAGAAAAAATCATCACATTTATGCCGAATATGATCTCAATAACGGTGAACGAAGTACGCTTAACTGTATATAATGCTACCACTTCAATGCCATCCAAAGCTGTACCGGAACGCATCACCAAACCAACACCAGTGCCCAAAAACACGCCACCAAATATTGAGATCAACAACTTATCCGCTGTTAATGCAAAAACTGGTAAGAAGTGTAGTGCAACACCGAGTAGTATAACCGCCAGCGCCATTCTGAAAGCAAACTTGGATCCTACAGAAAAATAGCCTGCAATCATCAATGGCAGGTTCATTAAGAATAAAACTGCCCCTAGATTAAAGTGCCATATTTCGTGTACCAAGAGCGACATGCCCGTTACACCACCATCAAAAAAATGATTAGGCACTAAAAATCCTTTTAAACCAACAGCCGCCAATAATATCCCAAAGAACATCAAAGCGCCATCTTGTAACAAAAGTATTTCTTTACTATGGGTTGCTTTTTGTTGCAGTTTTTCCCGCGACTGTAACAATACTTCCAAATTCTTTTGCTTACCCGGCCCTTGATGCACGCTGGCATAGTTGGTGAAATACTTATGCTCAGATAAAAACTTCACCTGTAGACTTAACCAATCAGTATGTTCGTTGATGAGTCCGAGTTTGAGCATCTCAAACTTCAGCTGCTCTGCATCAGCCACGTAGCTATCACTACCTAAATAAAACAAGTCCGCATCACAAAGAATTTGCGCCATAATGTTATGCGGCGTTTGTGGCATGCGCGTGGCCAATATCATACTGCAAACCTGCTGTATCTGTGCATCTGAATAACCAAACTCCGGTAGCGCTTTCTGTGCATATTTGCAAGATAGCTCTTCATGGTTTTCGTGATTCTGTACAAAGCCGATATCATGTAGTAGTGCTGCCGTTTTTAATAAGGTCAACTCTTCCTCTGATAAGCGTTCTGTTTGCCCAATCTCAATGACCGCTGCAAGTACTTTTTGCGTATGTGCTGCATTATGGTATGTTAGGTAAGCTGGCAAACTATTAGCCAACTTCACCATCACCGATCTATGTAGTGCCTCAAATTGCATGCTTAGATGAATATTATTTTATGACTTGATATACCATCACTTCAGCCGATTTATTCTTTAAAGAATATTGACCTAATGATGTACAATCGAATGACATTTTTACTTTCTGGTAAGCTTCTTCAGTGATTAATATCTGCCCATTCCCAGCAATACCCTGCAAACGCTGCGCAGTATTCACCACATCTCCAAT
>JACCDH010030979.1_pt1 | contig 29537 bp, 23 predicted proteins | sample 7442481 | NCBI WGS metagenome assembly JACCDH01 (sample SAMN15323433, study PRJNA562643) | freshwater metagenome | isolation source: river surface water | place: USA:Blue River Watershed | collected 2017-08-15 | reverse complement strand
TGAAGCTACAACTGATTCTGCTGCTGCAACTGTTGATACAGCTGTAGTTGCTGTTGATTCTGCTGCTGTTGCAACTGATTCAACTGCTACTGATTCTGCTGCTACTAAGTAGTTCTAGAAGTTTTTTAATAACTTCTTGCAAGAAGGTCCTTTCCGAAATTCGGAAAGGATTTTTTTTGCCCTTTACTGATTCATTTTTGGCATCAATATTGCCTATATATAGGAAGACAGGATAGGCCTATCGATATAGATAGTCTTATGTCATTTTGACTAGAATTATAAAAATATAAGACATTGGATAAACAATTTTTATTTAAAACAGAAGAAGACAACGAATACATCCCCTTATTCACTTTTAACGAGCAGGATATGGAAAATGAACCAGCGATTGTCATTGAAGAGATGATCCCCATCCTCCCTTTAAGAAATACCGTATTATTTCCAGGGGTAGTCATTCCAATTACGGTAGGCAGGGATAAAAGCATTCAAGCAGTGAAAGCAGCATATGCTAAGGATAAATTAGTGGGCGTGCTAGCACAGAAAGATGGGAATATTGAAGACCCAACTCCAGCAGATTTATGTGCTATTGGGACTGTGGCTAAGATCATTAAAATGATCAAGATGCAAGACGGTGGCACTACAATAATTATCCAAGGCAAGAAGCGTTTTGAATTATTGGAGATGGTGGAGGAGGATCCCTTTTTTAAAGGAAAAGTAAAGTTGATTGAGGATGCACCTGTGCAAAAAGACGATAAGCATTTTGAGGCTTTGTTGTCTACCATTAAAGATTTAGCTGCTCAGATTATTCAGTTATCTCCCAATTTCCCTTCGGAAGCAACTATGATTTTGAAGAATATTGAAAGTCCTATGTTCTTGATCAATTTTGTAGGTAGCAATCTAAATATTGATCTGCAAGAAAAGCAAGGCTTATTAGAGATCCATGGAATCACAGAAAAGGCAGAGCAACTGGTAGCGTTCTTGCAAAAGGAATTGCAATTTGTGGAGTTAAAGAATAAGGTAGCGAATAAGACCAGAACTGAAATTGACAAGCAACAAAGAGACTACTTCTTACAGCAACAATTAAAAAGTATTAAAGATGAGTTAGGGGGTGACCCGAATGAGCGCGAAGTGGCTGAAATGAAAAAGAAGGCAGAGCATAAAAAATGGCCTGAAGCAGCGAAGAAATTATTTCAAAATGGTTTGGAGAAATTGGAGCGTATGCATCCAAGTACCCCAGACTATTCTGTGGTGTACAATCACTTAGATTTATTATTAGACCTTCCTTGGGATGAATATACTGACGACAATTATGATCTAAAGCATGCTAAGAAAGTATTGGATGATGATCATTATGGGATGGGTAAAATCAAGAATCGTATTTTAGAATACTTAGCTGTATTGAAATTAAAAGGAGACATGAAGAGTCCAATTCTTTGTTTCTTAGGCCCTCCAGGAATTGGTAAAACATCTTTAGGAAGATCTATCGCGCATGCGATTGGAAGAAAATATACCCGTGTGAGTTTAGGTGGATTACATGATGAAAGTGAAATTAGAGGACATCGTAAAACTTATATTGGTGCGATGCCAGGAAGGATCATTCAAAGTATCCGTAAAGTGAAGACATCCAATCCTGTTATGATATTGGATGAGATTGATAAAATTGGTAAAGACCAAAGAGGGGATCCTTCTTCTGCCTTATTGGAAGTATTGGATCCGGAACAAAACCATAGCTTCTATGATAATTATTTAGAGTCTGAATACGATTTAAGTAAAACCCTATTTATTGCAACAGCGAATGACATTAGTCAAATTCAGCCTGCATTAAGAGATCGTTTAGAAATCATCGACTTGAGTGGGTATGCAGTAGAAGAAAAAGTGGAGATTGCTAAAAGACATTTGTTACCCAAGCAAAAATCCCTTCATGGATTAGAGAAATACAATTTCAAAATCCAGGACAATGTATTGGAAAAAGTGATCGAAGATTATACAAGAGAGAGTGGAGTGCGTGAACTAGATCGTCAATTGGCATCTATTATGCGTTACCAAGCAAAGCAGATTGCTTATAAACAAAAGATCAAACCTACAGTAAGTAAATTAGACTTGCTTAAAATATTGGGTCAGCCAAGGTATAGCAATGAGATTTATAAAACAGTGAATATGCCTGGTGTGGCCGTGGGTTTAGCTTGGACCTATGTTGGAGGAGATATCTTATTTATCGAGACCTTACTTTCCGAAGGAAAGGGTGAGTTGAAATTAACGGGTAATTTAGGGAATGTGATGAAGGAAAGTGCCACTACTGCGATGACCTATCTTCAAGCCAACGCAAAAAAAATTGGTGTGGATCCTGAATTATTTAAAACAAAGTCGGTCCACATGCACGTGCCAGAAGGCGCTGTCCCTAAGGATGGTCCAAGTGCTGGTATTACTATCTTGACCGCTTTAAGCTCTGCGTATACTGGACGTAAAGTGAAACCATTCTTGGCAATGACAGGAGAGATTACATTAAGAGGGCAGGTTTTGCCAGTGGGTGGTATCAAAGAGAAAATCTTAGCAGCCAAGAGAGCAGGTATGAAAGAGATTATTCTTTGCTGGCAGAATGAAAAAGACGTGAATGAAATAGACCAAGCATTTATCAAAGGCTTGAAGTTCTATTATGTAAAAAATATGCAACAAGTATTAGATTTAGCACTTGTTTAATTGATTTTTAAATTCCAAACCCTAGCTTTGTTGCATGTGTTCCAAAAGATTCATCAACAAGCTAGGGTTTTTTATTGTCTGCTATTTTATGAGTAGTGGCTTTATAGGGGGTAAGTTGAATGGCAATCACTTGCATGCGCAGACTACTGCAGGCAATGCTGTTTATAATTTTCTAAAATTACCTGCTACAGCAAAAGCAACTAGTTTAGGTGGGATCAATATCAGTGCTATTGGGAACGATCTTGGTTTAGCAATGACACAACCTGCTTTGTTGACAACCAATATGGATGGCGACTTGCAAGTAAGTGTCAAACCCTATTTTGCAGGCATACAACAATATGATGTAAACGGAGCATCCAAATTAAAATCCAATTGGGTAATAGGCTGGGGAGTGCATTTTATGGACTATGGTAATATCGAACAAACAGATATGCTTGGCAATACTTATGGCATGACCAATCCGAATGAATATGCCATTCAAGTAGGTATTGCAAAAACCTATCAGGAGCATTTTCATTTTGGCACACAAATTAAATTCATTCAATCTAATTTTGGAGCTTATAAATCCAATGGTGTTGCGATGGATATTGGAGTCAGGTATTTCGCCCCTAGTGGTTTGTCTCAATGGAGTATTTTATTACAAAATGTGGGCACACAATTAAAACATTTTCAAGTAAAAGAAGAACTGCCTTTGAATTTGATATTGGGATGGTCCAAAAAATTAGCCAATGCACCATTGCAATTTTCGGTGACAGCAGAAAGACTTTCTGTTTGGAACGATACTTATTACGATTTAGATTTTTACAATCAAGAAAGTTACAATCAACCTGGTTCCTTACAAAATGTATTCAACCACCTTATATTGGGAACACAACTGTATATGGGAAAAGATCTTGAAATTGATTTAGGCTATCATTTCGCACGACGATTCGAATTGAATGTGCCCAATCAACCCAATAGTTTAAATGGGCTAAGCGCTGGATTTAGTTTTCCTTATAAAAGAATGCAATTCCAATATGGAACTGGCTTTTTTCAAAAAAATAGCTACCACCATTTTACTTTACACTATGCGTTGAAACAAAAATAAAAGGCTGAACTAGGGTCAGCCTTTTATTAAGTCAATGTTTAAATATTAATGATGTTTTTTCTTGTGGTTGTTTCCACGTTGAATTTATTGCTTTTTCTTTGGCATCACCGCTTTTGGTTTATTCGCTGGTGTAGTTGCTTGCTTTGGTTCAGTAGTTGTTTTTTTAGGTGCTGCAGGTTTGTTCGCAGCTGGATTAGTAGCAGGTGTGACTACAGTCGGCTCGTTATTTGAAATTAAACTATAGTCGGACTCTGCTTCAATGCCTTCTGCATCTTGGTCGGGCAGGGTTAAGTCTACACTTGAATCCTTGCCCACAAAATTGACATTAAAATCGGTACTTAAATTATCAGGTCTTACAAAGCTGGCATTTCTGTCTAAATTACACGCAGGGTCGTTCGCCACTTTATTCATGAAATATGCCCATATAGGTAAGGAGCCATGTGCACCTTGTCCAAAATAATTATCTGTAAAACGGATATATCGGTCATCCGCACCCACCCATGCACCTGCTAATATTTGTGGGGTATACCCCATAAACCATAAATCACTATTGTCATTGGTGGTACCTGTTTTGCCAGCCACAGCTTGCGTGCCAATATCATAGGAATACATACTTCTACCTGTACCTTTTGACATCACACCTTCCATCATACTCACCATCGAGTAGGCAGTTAGTTCACTAATCACTTTTCTTCTTTGCGGTGAAAAGCTTTCTAATACATTGCCATTTTTATCTTCAATTCGATTGATAAAGAAAGGTTGTGCATTGTATCCGCCACCGGGGAACATGGTATAAGCTTGCACCATTTCGAATAAAGAAACCTCACAAGCGCCTAATGCAATAGATGGATAAGCAGGAATGTCTGCTTGGATATTGGCTTTTTTCAAATAAGCAACCAATTCTTTTGCAGCTTCATTGCCATCTCCATTAATCTGTTTCATGATATAGGCTGTCGCACAGTTTCTAGATTCTGCCAATGCTTGCGCCATCGGCATAGATTGACCCGTACATGATTTTGGCGTATTGGGTACCATGCCATAGCCTTCGAAATTTTGTTGTTGGTCCTGTACAATACTGAAAGGGGTGAAGCCAGCTTTTTCAATGGCTAAAGAATACAACAATGGCTTCATGGTTGAACCAACTTGTCTTCTAGTATTGATATTTACATGGTCGTACTTGAATGTTTTAAAATCAATACCGCCCACCCATGCTTTGACTTCTCCTGTAAATGGATCCACTGCTAAGAAACCCGTTTGTAACATTTGCTTATGGTACTTTAAGGAATCAAGAGGGGTCATGATGGTATCGATAAACCTATTTTTATTCCATGCAAAAACACGCATGGGTAAGGTCTCGTCAAATGATTTTCTAATTTCCGTCTCCTCTACATCTTCACGTTTCATATTCCTCCAACGGTCTGTTTGTTTAATCGCTAATTCCAATTGATTATTGAAGTCTTTCCAAACAGAACCTGTTTTGATATTGGCTTGCTTGTTAAATTCTTTTTGTAAATAAGCCATATGCCTTCCTACAGCTTCCTCTGCATACAATTGCATACGAGGATTGATGGTGGTGTAAATTTTCAAACCATCTCTGTATAAGTTATAAGCATCCCCATTGTTCTTCTTATGTTCCTTACACCATTTTTTCATGTATTCTCCTAAATAGCTTCTGAAATAGGGGCCTAGGCCATTGTTCTCGTCTAATTTTTTAAAATTGGTCACCAATGGCAATGCTTTTAATTGTTCTGCTTGCGCTGTAGTGATATATTTTTGGCCAGCCATTCTATTCAAAACCAAATTCCTTCTCTCTAATGCTAGCTTAGGGTTTCTGTTGGGGTTGTATTTAGTTGGGGCATTGATCATGCCAATTAATAAAGCCGCTTCCTCTATGGTTAAACGATCTGGTTCTTTCTGAAAAAAAGATCTTGAAGCATTGCTAACACCAAATAAATTCTCACTAAATGGGACTGTGTTCAAATATAAAGTGATGATTTCTTGTTTGGTGAAATTGCGTTCAAGTTTGATGGCAATGATACTCTCTTTAATTTTTTGGATAATTCTTAAGAGTTTATTTTTTGTGCCCCAGTTGTCAGTAAATAAATTTTTAGCAGTCTGCATGGTGATGGTCGAAGCACCACCTTGACTACCTAGGAAGGCCACAGCTCTCAATAAGCCTTCTCCGTCTATACCATAATGGTCATAAAACCTTTTATCCTCTGTTGCTACCAATGCTTCTAATAAGTAGGGGCTAATATCACGGTACTTCACACTAATCCTATCTTCTAAATAAAACTTACCCATTGGGGTGCCATCCTGTGCGTATACCTGGCTCGCTAAAGAAGCAGTTGGATTTTCAATGTCATCTAAGTCCGGCATATCACCAATCCATCCGAAATTAAGCATAAGGATAAACAACAAAAAGACACCTGCTGCTATCAGGTAGTATTTCCAAAAAAGTCTTACCCAATTTCTAGGTCCTTTTTTAATTTCTTTTGCTGTTGTTTTATTTTCTGAATTCACTTTTTACCCTTTAAGGTTTAAAATAATAATTTGATTTGTCGCGTTTATATTGATCCATTTGAGCTTGATTGTTGATTTGAATAATATTCGATTTCCCAATCAACGTCAAGTCGTATTGCTTGTTAGAAATAAACGATATAATTTCTGTGCTTAATCTTGGCTTTACTTTTTGCAAATACTGTAAGCCTTCTGCAGCATTTACAAATGGCCCAATCCATACAATATTGGATTGCTCAGCAAACTGAACAAATGTGACTGCTAAATTTAATTTTCTAAATTCTTCGGCATGCACATCTTTTAAGGCATTTTGAATTTCTTTTACAAAAACTGGGGAGACATTCGTTGTTTGCAATGCAATATAGTGTTGTTCCAAGCTATCGTTGGTGAAAACAAGTTGGTTTTCTGCTATAGTGAATAGGGCCGTGCTATCTTTGGATGTTTTATTGGAAGGCCCCTTAGATTGAACGGTGGCTTCTTCTTCGACAAGTATAGTTCTTGTTGGCTTAACAATTTTTAAAGCAGCTAAATACGCTTCTGTTGCTTTTCTGTTGTTGATTTCTGTAATGATACTCTTTGCTTTTGCCTTGATGGGTTCAGTTTTGTTTTGTGCAATGAGTTCATTTAATAAAACAATAGCCATGCTATCTAACCCTTGTTGAGCATACATTTTTACTTTCAAAAACTGATAAGGGGTTTGCCATTTTGTACCTTTGAATTGTTTTTGAGCTGCATCCATTTGGGCGCCAAATTGATCCCAATCGCCAATCTGTGCCATGAAATAAGTTTCCTTATAGGCTTCTGTGCTATTTTTATCTATGCGGTCAAGATTTTCTTTGGCTTTCTTTTTCTTAACATAATTTCCCTCAGGGAATGCAGTAGTAATCACTTGAATAAGACTATCAGAAGTAGCCGCTTTGCCTATATGCATGTATTGACTAGCAAGGTCAAGTAGGGCACTTTCTGTAGCAATAGGATCTATGTTTTTTTCAATTAAAGCAATATACCTTGGCAATGCTTTTTCAAAATCATTGAGTTCGTATAAAAATGTTTTTGCAATTGCTAGTGTTTGTTTGTTCCAAGTTTCCTTAGATTGATTCAATTCAGTTTCGGATTGAATCAATTGAATTTGTAGTGTATTGGCGCTATCTTTTTTCTTTCCATCTTTCTTAACTGCAAGCGCGGTGTTCGATGCGATGTTAATTTTACTACTGTCTATGCTTGTATTTGTTGTGTTGCTTCTAACTAATTGAATAGTTGTTTTTCTACGCCAGTTGTCTACATTGGGTCTATCTCCCCATTTTTTGATAAAATTAGCCGAACCCATATTGACTGTTTGGGGATTGTCAAAGTAGAAATCAGATTTTACAGTTTGTTTTGAAGTAGTCGTATTCGAAAAAGCGTTGTTAAAGGTATAGCCTGAATTATTGTTTTTGTTTACTGCAGCTGAAGGTGAAATGGGTGTAATTTTTTTGTTAGGATCGGACAAGAGCGCTTTGTTTTCTAATGCAATTTGTTCCTTTCTTTTTTGCCATTGCAAAGCAATCTGCTCCTGGTCTTTTGTTGGAGCGGCATAGATCATTTGTAAACTATCTTCGTTGGCAATCATTGCATCGTAGCTTTCAATTTGATCCATCCACTTTTTTCTTAAAGTAATTTGTTCGTAGTTAGGATAGCTTTTGAGTAAGTTATTAATTTGGCCATAAGCTATTTTAGCTACTGCAAAATGATTGTCTTGGTAATTGATATCCCCTAATTGAACCAATGCCTTTTGTTTTAGTTTGGTATTTTGTTCATTTTTTTGGATAGATGCAATGAGCCATTTGTTCGCTTTGGTTCTTGCATGGTTGCGTAAAGCGAGTTGTGCCATCTCATAATAAATAATATCCGAAAAAGGTAAATATTTATCCTTCTTAAGCATGCGCTCTAATGAATTGGCCAATACTTCCCAGGATTTTTCGCCCCGATTCGCTTCAATGCTTGCCATATAAATACTGGCGTATACAGCAATGATTGGGTCAGATGCAATTGCGCCTGCTTTCCTATACCAATTGTAAGCCAAGTCAATCTTTTGTTCCTTCTCGTATAGTTGTGCAATCAAATAAGTCCATCTAGCCCTTGTGAGTAGGTCTTGAGCATTGTCCAAGCCTTTGATCAAATAATTTGCTGCGCTATCGTAATTGCCAGATTGGTAATAACCATAAGCCAACTGCTCATACATAAAGGGGTGAAGTCGCTTTGGAAAACCAGCATCTGTTTTAAGCAACTGTAACAAACTAATCCCTTCGTTCAATTCGCCAGCTTCAAAATAGTTTCTAGCCTGCCAGATCATACTTTCGTTTCTGACATTTTTATTTTCCCATGCGCGGCCATCTTCTGCAGAAGCAATACTGAACTTTCCACTTTTATTTAAGTTACTTCCAATGGGGAGGTCAGCGCCAGCCTCTTTATCATAAAAGGAATAGTTGATGAATTGCAAAATACTTGCCGCAGTGTCAAAATTTTTGTGAAACAAATAAGCTTTTGCTAACATTAAATAGGCGTCATCTACATAATTGCTTCTTAAGTCATGTAAAACGATATTGGCATTGCAACGATAGATGATTGAATCAATGGATTCTTTGGCTGTAACACTCAGATCGTAATCATAAAAAGGAAGTAATTCTGTGAAATCATCTTCATGGACAGCCCTTGCTTTTTGAATGATCTCGTCTAAAGAAACTTCCGCATTGAACAAATAGTTGAACTGAGATACGGTGTTTTGGTATGCTCTACGACCTAGGGTATATTTTTTATTCAGCAAACGTTCATAGGGAAGAGGCTTGTCTATTTCATTGATACCCGTTTTGTCTATTAGGGAATTGGACTTTTTTGTCAATCCGTCTTTTGCAGCATCCACTTTTTTATTAAAAAAGCTATTGATTTTTTTTTGATTGCTGTCTAAGAATTGGTTGGCTTTTTTAACCAGCTTTGAATTATTAATATCTAAGATCGATTTTGTACTGTCCTGTGCATAAGTTTGGTTGCTCCAAAGGGATAGCATGCCCATTGCTGTCAGGCAAAATAGACGCTTTAAATGAGGATAATTAGGAGCTTGTGCCATAGGATTAAAAACGCCTTAAAAATACGTCATATTCTGTTTAAATAAAGCAAAGGTTGTACCTTTATACAGATTCAAGATTATGCCAAACTTAGATATTAACAATACTTTTAAAAGAAGAAGCAATTCTTATCGATTGGTCGTTACCAATGACGACACTTATGACGAAGTAATTGCCTTCAGATTGACCAGAAAATCTGTGTATATTGGCTTTAGCATCGCTTTTATGTTTTTGGTAGGTTTGACCATTGCCTTAATTGCTTTTACGCCATTAAAATATTATATCCCTGGATATGGTACCAAAGAAAGTAGATCTGCGTTAGAGCTCTTGAAAATTCGTACAGATTCATTAGAACAAGCGGTACATTTTAAGGAACAATATATAGAGGGGATCAAAAAAGTTTTATCAGAAGGGAATCCGCAACAATTGGATACCATTCCATTGGTGCTTCCGGAGAGTTTGCCTTCACTTGACTAAAATGTTCATTTTGAAAGAAAAAATCACTTCCAATATTCAATGGGCAAAATTTGCAGGACTAGCTAGTCAATGGGCAATTGCTTTGACGCTTTTGATATTTTTAGGCAGGTATATTGACCAAGAAATGAATCAATTGGAGCCCCTTTTCTTGTGGATTTTACCTTCTTTATTTATCGTATTTTCATTATTCAAAATTGTTAGAGACACCCAAATAAAATCTAAAAAATAAATGAACCTCTATTTTCAAAAAGACTTCCGTTCAGTATTTGCACTTTTTTTTGCTGTGCTTGCGTTGGTTTTATTAGTACAAAAATTAGACATACAACTACCCATCAATGGAGTGTTTGTGATGGTCGTAAACGGGATGTTGTTTTCCATGGCTTTATTTAATCATAAAAGAATTAGTCAAGTGGATGTGAAGAATCCCAATGCCATGGTGCGCTCTGTGATGATGGGCACGATGTTGAAATTCATTGTTTTTGGTGGTGCTGCATTATGGTATGCCACACAAAAAAAAGGGCCAATCGGTACCAATAATTTAATGATTGCAATGGCTTTATATTTGAGCTATACTTGGATTGAAATTGGTTGGACTAAGCGTAAAAGAGAAGCATAAATTATCAACCATTGGCAAAAGTAGAACATCCTCTTCAAGCATTAAGTGCTTATTTGCCTGATGGGGCTTTTGAACCTGTCTTAGCTTTAATCCATCAATACAAAGTCCACTTAACCGTTACAAAAGCAAGAAAATCTGTTTTAGGGGACTACCGACATCCGTTTTTGTGTGCGAATCATAAAATTTCAGTGAATGGGAATTTAAATAAATATGAATTCTTAATTACACTATTACATGAATTAGGTCATTTGCTTTGTTATGAGCAGTACAAAAACAGGGTAGAAGCACATGGTAAGGAATGGAAATACCTTTACGGCAGTTTGCTTGCGGATTTTATACAGCAAAACATATTTCCTGCAGATATTAAAAAATCATTACAAAAAACAGTATTGAATCCAGCGGCAACAGCCAATGGGGAAACCGCACTCTTATTGGTTTTGAGGAAATACGATACAGTCAAAAAAGAGGGGATGACATTTGTTGCTCATTTACCTGAGGGGGCTTTATTTGAAACTGAAAAAGGTAAAGTTTTTAAAAAAATAAAAAAACGCCGTATCCGTATTGAATGTGTGGAACTGGCAACTGGACATGTGTATTCTTTTAGCGGATTGTCGGAAGTGAAAATAATTCAAACAGCATAGAAATTTAAAACCCAACGTAAACGTTGGGTTTTATAAAATTATTAGAGAGATTTATAACAGCTATTATTTTCTTCGAAAATAGCTGTTATAAGAAACAAAAAACCCAACAAGAATTTGTCGGGTTTTTTTAAAATCATTAGAGATAAATCATTAAAGAGATTTTAGTGAGGCTTTATATTTAAAGGTTAAGCATCACTAAAATCTAAGCAACAGCTTGCTTCACTAAGTCAGCAGCTTCGCTCAACAAGATAGCAGACTGTACTTTCAATCCACTCTCATCTATTAATTTCTTAGCTTCTACCGCATTCGTACCTTGTAAACGTACAATGATAGGGATGTCGATATTGCCTAATTTATTGAATGCTTCAATTACACCAGCAGCAACACGATCGCAACGAACGATACCCCCGAATATATTGATCAAAATAGCTTTTACATTTGGATCCTTCATGATGATTCTGAATCCTGCCTCCACTGTTTGTGCATTTGCAGAACCTCCTACGTCTAAGAAGTTAGCTGGCTCACCACCACTTAACTTAATCATATCCATAGTCGCCATGGCTAAACCAGCACCATTTACCATACAACCTACATTACCGTCTAACTTTACAAAGTTCAAATTGAATTCGCCAGCTTCTACTTCTGTTGGATCTTCTTCAGTAACATCTCTCATTGCCAATAAATCTGGATGACGCATTAATGCGCTGTCATCAATATTCATTTTACAGTCTACTGCAATGATTTTATCGTCAGATGTTTTGAATAAAGGATTGATCTCTAACATGCCGCAGTCTAAACCAACGTATGCATTGTATAAATTAGTGACAAATTTCACGCAGTTTTTCAAAGCTTCACCGCTTAAACCTAAGTTGAAAGCGATCTTTCTTGCTTGGAAACCTTGTAAGCCACCACCTGGGTGAACCCACTCTTTAAATATTTTCTCTGGCGTATTGTGCGCTACTTCTTCGATATCCATACCGCCTTCGGTGCTATACATTACTACGTTCATGCCTTTAGCACGATCCAATAGGATAGATAAATACAATTCTTTAGTTGGCTGAGGACCTTCATAATACACATCTTGAGCAACTAAGATTTTACTTACTAATTTTCCAGCTGGGCCGGTTTGGATGGTTACCAAAGTGCCACCTAGAATATTTTTTGCAAAGTTTTCGATGTCTTCTGCTGATTTACCAACAGCTACACCTCTTTGCTCTGATCCGTTAATTTTACCCTTACCACGACCACCTGCGTGAATTTGAGCTTTAACTACAGCAAATTTGTTATTGGTATCTGTTGCAATTTTTTGGTAAGCAGCGACAGCGTCTTTTACGTTATCTACAGCTACACCTTCTTGAACAGGAACATTGTACTTTTTAAGCAATTCTTTTGCTTGATATTCATGCAGGTTCATAGTTAGGAATTTTGGCGAAGATAATAGATAATGTGCAGATTACGAGGGGGAAATTGGTCGAAAAATATATTTTGTTGTTTAAACATTGATTAGTAATTTTGAACTAATCAACACAATAGTCAAACAAAAGGGCAAGTCTTTTGTTATAGTATTTGTTGTAAACATTCATATAACCTAAACAAACAAAACATATGAAAAAAATCATTCTTTCTTCGGCGTTCGCATTAGCGACTGTGGTATTGTTTTCTTTTAACAATCCAACTTCAACTAAACAAGTAGAAACTTACACTGTAACCGCTCAAAAGAGTAAGGTAGACTTCACAGGTTCTAAAAAGAACGATTTTCACACAGGTACTATTCCAGTGAAGTCTGGATCTGTGAAAATTGAAGCTGGTAAATTAGTGGGTGGTTCTTTTGTGGTAGATGTTGCTGCAATGAAAGTAACAGATGCTGCTGGTGACAAATTATTGGGTCATTTGACAACTGCTGACTTTTTTGACGTTGCTAAATTTGGTGAAGCAACTTTCAACATTACATCTGTGAAGTATACTACTGCAGATAAAGCAACTTTAACGGGTGCTGTAACTTTAAAAGGAATTACTAAAGAAATCAGTTTTGATGCGATCATCAGAAGTGCAGACGAAAAAGGATTCTTTGCTGAAGCATTTTTTGCTTTTGACAGAACTTTATTCGGTATGAACTACGGTGTAGGTGCAATTGATTCTCAAGTTCAATTAGCTGTGCATATATATGCAAGTAAATAATTAATAAATAAAGTGGCACGCCTCTTTATTTACGAGGCATTCAAAAATCTCGTATAAAAAAAGAACCCCTAAATAAAATTAGGGGTTCTTTTTTGCCTTTCGGCCATACTCATTTTTTGAAGGGGTTTCAATCTTTTGAAATAATTATTTTTAAAATTATAAGTTTTAAATGAGTTTAAATTTTTCATCTCATTTTCAATGATCAAATATCATATCTCTCCTTAAGTATATGCAAATGGTGTAAGCCGTGTCCAAATAGGATGAAACCAATGGCATTCACGGTTATATCATGTCCATTGCAATTGCCTTTTGTTTTCAATTGCTCTGGAGTGAATGAGGCGAATAATAAGTTAGTTGCTTGTCTTACTGTTCTCCATTCAATCAACATGTCCTTCCAATTGCGGTGACTTGCGTCTCCATTGGCTGCATAGGTATTTTCATCAAAACCTGGTAATGCAGTTTTATCTTGTCTAGCTATTGCAAGGGCGCGATAGGCAAAAATTCTTTCTGTATCAATGACATGTTGAAACATTTGTTGGATCGTCCATTTTTCTGGGCCGTAAGCATATTTAATTTTTTCCGTTGGAATGGCGTCCCAAGAATTCACCAAACGGTCATGGTATTGTTTTACTAAAATCTCATAATCTTTACCACTTGTATAGTTGATATAGGTTTGATAAAATGGAGCGTACTCGGTTGTGCTAGGTCTAGACATTGGTGGTTTTATTTTTTAATTTTTCTTGAATTATAATTGGCTGCATTTTGAATGCTTAAAGCGGCGTTGATGATACCACCTTCAAGGCTTAATTCAGTTAACTTTTTAGATTGTTCTTTTTGGGGAATTGGAAATAATATGTTTTCATCTTTTGGCTTCCAACAGCTTTGCATCAAAATTGTTTTTACTTCTTTTGCGGTTAGTTTTGGAAAATATGCACGAATCAATCCTGCTATATGACTAAGGATTGGGGCGGACATACTTGTTCCATTTAGATAGACAAATTGTTGATTGGGTGCCGTAGAATATATTTTTTCGCCCGGGCTTAAAAGATCTACAACTTGATTTCCATAATTACTGAAATCAGTGATTAAGCTATTGCCAATGGTTGAATCACTGCTTGCGCCAACAGTAATCATATTTTCTGCTCTGTTTTTAAAAACAGAAGAATAGGGGCTAGGGTAAACAGACTTGGTATTTAAATCATAGGATTCGTTGCCTGCAGAATGAACAATCAATACATCCTTAGATGCGGCATAGCGAATGGCACTATCCACCCAAGCTTGTTCTGGTGAAAAGGATTTACCAAAACTCATGTTGATAATTTTAGCACCATTGTTCACTGCATATCGAATCCCTAGAGCAATGTCTTTGTCATATTCGTCACCATCTGGAACCACTCTAACCCCCATGATTTTAATGGGGCTATTGAAGCTTGTTTTATTGTTATTATTTTCTGTGATACCTGCTGCCAATCCTGCTACATGTGTGCCATGTTTGGCATTGGGCCCCATGATATTGTTATTGCCGTAAAACTGGTCTTTAAAATCGGTGTACCTATCTTGAATGATATTTTTTCTTAAGTCTTCAGGGGCAATATCCATAGAGGTAGCGGATTGCTCTTTTCCAGAAATATATTCGTTTAAGTTTTCTAGGATAGTTTGATAACCACTTGTTTTATCAATTCCTAGCGCAAGTAAAGTTCTTAGATAAGAGATTTTAGTGTCTGCAGCTATTTTTCCAATGGGCTGGTAGGGCTCTAGTTTTTCTGCAATGAAATTACTGTCCTCCAATTCTTTGATTAAGATATTGCCCATTTTGACAACTGCATTTTTTGCCATTTTGATAAAAGCTAAATTGTCTGCATCTTCTTCTGAGAATATGATTTCGGCAGCAGCTTGTTGCCAAATCTTAAATGTTTGTTTCTTTTTTTGATCCCATAAAGTACTGTCTAATTTGTCTTGCTTGAATTCGGTTTTATATTGATGGTAGATTCTTGTTTTTTCTGCAGCAGCTTTATCTATATTCACTCCTAAAGCATTTCCTAGAAAGTTCCAGCCATGTACATCATCTATATAACCATTCCTGTCATCGTCTTTTTGATTGCCTGGAATTTCTTTTGGATTGTTCCAAAGGAATGGTCGAATTTGTTGATGACTTGTATCAATCCCTCCATCTAAAATAGCAATGACAATAGGGGTAGGTTGTAGTTTTAAATCTGTCAATACTTGATGTGCTTTATACAGACTCACACCATGAACCCCATCTTTTTCTAGATCTTTCCAATGCCAAAATTGACTATCCTGTCCCCTAGTGATTAGGGAACAGGATAGTAGTAATAGCGTTATACCATATCTAAGCATAGTAGGGATTAAAAGTCGAATTTAATACCTTGGGCTAATGGCAATTGTGTGCTCCAGTTAATGGTATTGGTTTGTCTGCGCATATAAGCTTTCCATGCATCAGACCCACTTTCTCTACCACCACCAGTTTCTTTTTCACCGCCGAATGCGCCACCAATTTCTGCACCGCTTGTGCCGATATTTACATTGGCAATACCACAGTCACTTCCTTTAGCAGATAAGAACAATTCTGATTCTCTCATATTTAAAGTCATGATTGCAGAGGACAATCCTTGAGGTACTTCGTTTTGTATGGCAATCGCTTCTTCGATCGTTTTGTATTTCAACAAGTATAAGATAGGTGCAAATGTTTCATGTTGTACAATTTGATATTGAGGTTGAGCTTCGGCGATACATGGTTTTACATAACAACCACTTTCATATCCTGCGCCTTCCAATACGCCACCTTCAACTATGAATTTACCGCCTTCTTTTTTGCAAGCTTCGATAGCATCTAAGTACATCTTTACTGCAGCTGTATCAATCAATGGGCCCATGTGATTATTACTGTCTAATGGATTGCCGATTTTTATTTGCTGATATGCTTTCACTAATTTTTCTACAAATTGGTCATAGATTTTTTCATGAATAATCAACCTTCTTGTACTGGTACATCTTTGCCCTGCGGTACCCACAGCGCCAAACACAGCACCAATCAATGACATATCTAGGTCGGCATTTTCTGTGATGATGATGGCATTGTTGCCACCTAATTCTAAAATGGTTTTACCTAAACGTCCTGCCACTTCTTTGTTCAATTCTTTACCCATACGAGTAGATCCTGTTGCAGAAACCAATGGAATTCTTGTGTCTTTGCTCAACCATTCTCCCACTGCACGTCCTCCTTGAATTAAGTTGTTTACACCTTCTGGCACATCATTGTCTGCAAATACTTTTTCTACAATTTTTTGAATGGCGTTACCACATAATGGTGTTTTTTCACTTGGTTTCCAAACCGTCACATTACCACAAACCCATGCCAATGCAGCGTTCCAGCTCCATACAGCAACTGGGAAGTTGAATGCCGAAATAATACCTACAATACCCATTGGGTGCCATTGTTCATACATTCTATGTGATGGTCTTTCACTATGCATGGTTAAGCCATATAGTTGTCTTGACAAGCCTACTGCAAAATCGCAGATGTCAATCATCTCTTGCACTTCACCTAAACCTTCTTGCAAACTTTTTCCCATTTCATAGCTTACCAATTGCCCCAAAGCATCTTTATCTTTTCTCAATGCTTCACCCAATTGTCTTACTACTTCACCTCTTTTAGGTGCTGGCCAATTACGCCAAGTCAAAAATGCTGCTTGTGCCGTTTCAATCACTTGTTCATATGCCGCTTTGTCTGTCGTTCCTACTGCGCCAATTAACTGATTGTCTACAGGAGAAAAAGACAAGATCAATTCTCCTTTACTTTTAACCCATTGAGCACCAGTTGAACTGCCTTCGTTTTCTTTTTGAATCTGTAATTGTTGTAAAAATTGCATGTTTATTTTTTTATTTTTTCAATAATATTGGTAGTAGAAAAGCCTTCCACAATGGGGTTGATAATCACTTTGCCTCCATTTGCAATTACTTCTTTGGCACCTACAATGGTATCAATAGTGTAGTCGCCTCCTTTTACAAGCACATCTGGGAGGATGGTCTTGATTAAATCTAAAGGCGTGTCTTCTTCAAATACGACCACCGCATCCACCAAAACCAAATTGGCCAATACAGTAGCCCTGCTCTCCGTTGTATTGATTGGACGTTCAGGCCCTTTTAATCTTTTTACACTGGAGTCACTATTTAAACCTACTAATAAATAGTCGGCTTCTTTTGCAGTTTGTGCCAATGAAAATAAATGGCCTGGGTGTAATATATCAAAGCAACCATTAGTAAATGCGACCGTTTTGCCCGTGATTTTACAAGCCTGCATGAATGCTTTTGCTTGTTCAATGGTCATGATTTTTGGTGCTATTTGTTCAATTGCGCGCATCTTACTTTACTTGTTTATTGATAATAGGTAACAAAATTAAACTAATCCCTCCCAAGACTACTACAATTAAAAATTGTGAGAACCATTGTAAGGTACCGTTTGCCAATCCTAATGTATAATCCACCCCGTTGAGTTCTAACACTTTGGCCATGAAATAAGCATATGCACCAATGCCGCCTGGGGTAAGAATCATCCCAATACTCGCATAGGCCAAACAGCTTATGGCTGTCGCAAAACTACTTTCGGTACCTGCAGTTGCATGAAGGCCAACATAAGTGGCTAACAAGTACAAAAACCAGATGCCAAAAGAATAAAGGAAAAATAAGTTGTGTTGTTTTAGTTTAGTCGCGCTAATCACGCCCTCCCAAATACCACTAATAATTTGTTTTATGGAAAGGATTATTTTAGGTATGCGATTTTTGAATAGAAAAAACAAGGCAACTAGCAGTACCAATACGCCAGTAAGTATATATAAAGTGAAATTGCTATTGTTTGAATTTGCTACCGGTGCTGCAGTTTGGTTTTTTAATTGATTCCATCCAGCTTCAATCACATTGAATTGTAAACCAAGTGCCATTAAAAATACAAGGCCAAGACTAATCACATCAAATGCCCTTTCGGCAACAATGGTGCCTACAATTTTTTCGGCGGGCACTTTCTCATATTTAGCTAGCAGGGTACATTTAAGGACTTCACCAAGTCGGGGGATGGCCAGATTGGCTAAGTAGCCTATAAGTACAGCTAAGTAGGTATTCCCAATGCTTGGTTTATAGCCTAATGGTTCCATAATCAAGCGCCATCTTAAAGCGCGTAGAAAATGGGATAGTCCTAATATGATAAAGACAGGGAATACAATCCAGAGTTTGGAATGCTTTAAGGCAAGGGTAAATTTTGTCCATTCTTCGGCCGGAATTTGGTGTAAACTCCACCATATCAAGGCGATACCCAATAGAAAAAAGAACCCAATTTTAAGCAACTTTCCCATTTTTTAAGGTTTCAGTTGCCCGCAATTTACAATCAATTGTCTATAAAATACCTGACTTTAGTCTTATTTATTGCCTTATTTAGGGTTTTATAAAGTCCTTTAAAATCCGTACCTTTGCCAACTCGAAGAGGGTACTTAGTTAAACTTTAAAAGGAATGTCAGAAAAAAAACGAATCTTATATATCGCCACAGAAATGTCGCCTTATTTAGAGATGACAGAATTTGCAGAGGTGATCAATAAACTCGCAATAAAAAGCAATGACAGTGGATTAGAAGTGCGTTGTATCATGCCAAGATTTGGTATAATTAACGAAAGAAGACACCGTTTACATGAGGTTGTTAGATTGTCTGGGATCAATGTACAAGTCGATAGTGATGATTATCCTTTACAAATTAAGGTAGCTTCTCTGCCTAATGCTAGATTACAGGTCTATTTTCTAGAAAATGAAGATTTTTTTAAGCGCAAGCATATCTTTCATGATGAAAATGAAACTTGGTATGACGACAATGCCATGAGAACCATTTTCTTTTGCAGAGGTGCATTAGAAACCGTTAAGAAGTTTGGCTGGCCTCCAGATATCATTCATTGTAGCGGTTGGATGACTGGTTTAATACCGGCATATATCAAAACTGCATTTAAGAAAGAACCTGTTTTCTCCAATGCCAAAGTGGTATTTACGATTGGACAGAATACATTTGAAGAGCAGTTTCCAAAGGATTTTATGACGAAGGCCTTGATTAACGTCAATATCAAAGAGAAAGAATTAGAATCATTCAAAGAATTGTCCAATTCGGCGATGTTCCGTGGTGGTGCTACTTATGCTGACGCTATTACTTTTGGATCCGATGTCATTGACAAAAAATTAGTATCAGAATTTGCTTCTGTAAAAGGGAAGAAAGTAGTGCCTTTTAATGGATGGGATTCTGATTTAACAGAGTATTTAGATTTATACAACGAACTTGCAGGCAAGTAAAGCAATTATACATGGCATTAATAAACATATTAAGAAGGATCACCTATATTACAATCGCATCTATTTTACTTTTTTCTTGTACTAGAATTAGTACATCTGAACTTGGTTTAGACTTCTTATCACAGGATGCGGTTGGTACCAAAGACACTATCATAGATGTTGAAACAGAAACGGTAGTCATGGATGATTCTTTAAGAATTTATCCTACAGACGAACATATGTTGGGCGATATTACCAATGATCCTATTTTTGGAACTACCAATGCCTCAGTGTTTTTTCAATTAAAACCTAGTTTTTATCCTTTTTATATAAAAGGTGCACAAGACAGTATTGTCATTGATTCTGCTGTTTTAGTGTTAAGTTATAGAGGGTTTTATGGTGATTCTACAAAGCCGTTGAAGATTTATGTCAATAAAATAGATCCAGCAACACCATTGGAAGTGGGAAAATTTTATGCTAGCAATTATCCCGAAGCATACAATATAAGAAAGGGTGCGGCCTTAGCTAATCCATATACTCTTAATTTCGAAAGAGCTAGAGACTCTGTTATCAATAGATTTGAGGGTGCAACAAATCAGGTTAGAATTAAATTGTATAATTCGCTAGCAACTCAATTGTTAAAGAATTTTGATTCAACGGGTGCTTACAAAAGTGACAGTACATTTAGATTGGCTTTTTCCGGTTTTGCATTAAGTACCAATGCGGCAGACAACCACAATGCCTTACTTAAAATGTCTCTTTTAGATTCTAACACAAAATTAGCTTTGTATTATTCAACTAGTGCAGAAGGAAGTGTGACGAGAGATACTACAGTAACTTATTTTAGATTCAATTATTATACAGCACAAGGGGCAAATTTCATTCAACGAAATAGAGCAGCTTCAGAGATTGCAAGGCACTTGAATGGAGTCGCAAATGATTCTTTAGTATACGTTCAAACAAGTCCTGGCACCATGGTAAAGATTAAAGTGCCTGGTTTGAAAACTTTCAAAAATAAGATCATTCATAGAGCAGAATTAATTGCAGAGCAAGTGCCGGATGATGCAAATTTGACGACAACTGATGCTTTTATGACTGCGCCAAATTTCCTTTTTTTAGCAGCGTATGATACCGCTACTAAAACATTAAGAACGGTGCCCAATGATTATCAAGGTGCATCAAGTGCGCAGCTGTTGGCTCAATTTGGAGGCCCAAGAATCATGAAATCAATCAATGGCTATAATAATGTGGCTACTTATAATTTTAATGTGAGTAGATACGTTCAAGGCTTGATTGCAAGAACTGATTCCTTATTTGATTTTAGATTATACGCGCCTGTGAACGATTCAATCAGATTCGTACAGCCTTATCCTTATAATAAAATACAAACAACAGAATACTTGTCAACCATTCTTGGTAATCAAGCAGCAGTTGGTAGAGTAAGGTTGGGCGGTGGATCACATTCTAAATTCAGAATGCGTTTACGTATTTATTATACCAACTTATAATCATTAGGATTATTTGATATATTTGCATTTTACAACCACATCTAAATAAAAGAATATGCCTTATTTATTTACTTCTGAGAGTGTTTCTGAAGGACATCCAGACAAAGTTGCGGATCAGATTTCTGACGCATTAATCGATAATTTTTTAGCCTTTGACCCTCAGTCAAAAGTAGCTTGTGAAACTTTAGTAACGACTGGTCAAGTGGTATTGGCTGGTGAAGTAAAGTCTAAAGCGTATTTAGATGTGCAAGAAATTGCACGTGGTGTGATTCGTAAGATTGGATACACTAAGAGTGAATATATGTTTGAAGCGAATAGCTGTGGTATCTTATCGGCTATTCACGAGCAATCTGCTGATATCAACCAAGGGGTAGATAGAAAGAAGAAGGAAGAACAAGGTGCTGGAGACCAAGGGATGATGTTTGGTTATGCAAGTAATGAGACAGAAGACTTGATGCCATTGGCTTTGGACTTAGCGCACAAAATTTTAATTGAATTGGCTGCTTTAAGAAGAGAGAATAAAGCAATTAAGTATTTACGTCCAGATGCAAAATCTCAAGTGACTTTAGAATACAACGACAAAAACGAGCCAGTAAGAATTGATGCGATTGTAGTTTCTACACAGCACGATGATTTTGACAAAGAAGGCAAGATGTTGGAGAAGATCAAAAAAGACATCATTGAAATTTTAATTCCAAGAGTCAAATCAAAGTATAAGAAATACGCGAAATTATTTAATAAAGATATTAAGTACCATATCAACCCTACAGGTAAATTCGTCATTGGTGGACCACACGGTGACACTGGTTTAACTGGCCGTAAGATTATCGTAGATACATACGGTGGTAAAGGTGCACACGGTGGTGGTGCTTTCTCTGGAAAAGATCCAAGTAAGGTAGACCGTTCTGCAGCTTATGCAACACGTCATATTGCAAAGAACTTAGTCGCTGCCGGTGTAGCTTCTGAAGTGTTGGTACAAGTATCTTACGCAATTGGGGTTGCTAAACCAACGTCTATTAATGTAAACACATACGGTACTGCTAAAGTAAAAATGACGGATGGCCAAATTGGCAAGTTGGTAGAAGGTATTTTTGATATGCGTCCTTACTTTATCGAGCAAAGATTAAAGTTAAGAACACCAATGTATAGTGAGACTGCAGCTTATGGCCATATGGGTCGTAAGAACGAAACAGTGACTAAAACCTTCACAACTCCAGACGGTAAATCAAAAACTATGAAAGTGGAATTGTTTACTTGGGAGAAATTAGATTATGTGACCAAGGTTAAAAAAGCCTTTGGTTTAAAATAAATCAATCATTGAATAGGAATCCCGTCTCGACACAAATTGGGACGGGATTTTTATTTTTATCCATAACTTTGAAGCATGCAGGAAAGAAACAATAGACCAGACAGACCAGACCGATCTGGAAGACCAGAAAGAAAATTTACTGGTCAAAGAAGGTTCAGTCCAAGACCTAGTTTTACGACAGAACGTAAATTCATTATTGGCCGTCAGCCGTTGATTGAATCCTTAACTTCTGGTGCGAATATTGAAAAAATCTTATTGCAAAAAAATGCACAAGGGGAAGGATTAGACGAAATCAAACAATTCGCAAAAGCAAATACGATTCCTGTTCAGTTTGTACCTATTGAAAAACTCAATGGGATGACCAAGGCGAATCATCAGGGTGTGTTGGCTTTTATTTCGAATGTGAAATATTTGGATTTACAAGAAGTCATTGACTTTGTGGTAGCAAAAGGAGAAACACCTTTGTTTATGATGTTAGATGGGGTGACAGATGTACGTAATATTGGTGCTATCAGTAGAAGCATTCATTGCTGTGGAGCACAAGCATTGATTATACCAGATAAAGGAGTAGGTGCATTGAATGAAGAAGCATTTAAAAGTAGTGCGGGTGCTTTAGAGCACATCCATGTAGTGCGTGTAAGTAGTTTATTAAAAGCTGTGGATGATTTACACATGAATGGCATACAAGTCTTCACAAGTGAAATGCGTGCAGAAAAAAATGTACATGAATTAGATTTAACTATTCCAAGTTGTATCATCATGGGTGATGAGGGTAGAGGTGTACAGCCCTATTTGGCAAAAGCTGCAGATTATTTTTTCAAAATTCCAATGGCGACAAACTTCGATTCTTTCAATGTGTCTGTGGCTGCAGGTATTGTCTTATACGAAGCAATGAAACAAAGATTGTTTCCTGTTAAATAATAGGTAAGCACTATGAAATTCAAATTAACATTAGACGCTAAACCAGCTAAGCATCAAATTGAATATGCGGATAAGCTCATGTTAATTGGTTCTTGTTTTACAGAAAATATTGGTGCAAAATTTAAGTCACATTTATTTGAAGTGATGGAGAATCCTTATGGGATATTATTCAATCCAGTAAGTGTTTCTTCCGCTTTGACTGAAATAATAGAAGCTCGATCTTACACTGAGAATGATTTATTTCAGCACAATGAACTTTGGCATAGCTGGCATCATCATAGTCGGTTCTCGGCTGTTGAAAAAGCAGCAGCTTTGGAGAAAATAAATACTTCAATTGTAGCAGCCCATCATTTCTTAAAGACGGCCAACCGTTTGGTGATTACATTGGGCTCTGCATGGTTGTATCATCTTAACACTGAAGCGCCGTTTGGTGCAGGGCAGGTGGTAGCCAATAACCATAAAGCACCTTCGGATTGGTTTTACAAATCTTTAATGCAACCGACTCTTTTAATTGAAAATTTGCATGGATTGGTGACGCATTTGCAAAGCTTTAATCCGAATTTACAGATCACATTTACGATTAGTCCAGTCAGACATTTAAGAGAAGGTTTGGTTGAAAACAATCGTAGTAAAGCAGTGTTGATTCATGCAGTTCATGAGTTGGTTACACAGTATGAAAATGTAGATTATTTCCCTGCATACGAATACGTGATAGATGATTTAAGAGACTACCGCTTTTATGCCGAAGACTTAGTACATCCCAATTTTGCAGCCTCAGGATATGTTTGGGACAAATTGATAGAGACTTACATGAAGCCTGAAACGCAAGCAGTGATGAAGCAAGTAGCTGAGCTGCAGTTAGCAGTCAACCATAAGCCATTCTTTGTTGGTTCCGTAGAACATCAAAAATTCCTTCAATCTTGCATCCGTAAAACAGAGGCATTAATAGCAGCCCATCCTTATCTAGCATTACAGGATCATTTGGCATTTTTTAAGTCGAGCATTAGCAAATAATTGCTACATTAGTGGTCTAAATTATTGCCATGCGCATACTACCTTTTTTAGTGTCAGCGACTGTAACAGCTGGACTAGTTTTTACATTAAATATCCAATTGAAATTAGGGGCTACTAAAGCGCCAAGATTGGGTTATTTTTTATCTCCTCAACATGGGTTTTGGAAAAATGCCGAAGGGGTCAATAAAAACTTTGACGCATCTATTCTTGCCAATGATTTAAAAGGGGATGTAGACGTCTACATGGATGATCGTTTAGTACCACATATTTATGCAGACCATGACGAAGATGCTTACTATGTTCAAGGTTATTTGCATGCGAAGTACAGATTATGGCAGATGGATTTTCAAACCCGTGTGGCTGCAGGAAGATTGAGTGAAGTAGCAGGCGCAGATAAATTATCGATTGACAGATTCTTTAGAAGATTAGGGATGGTTTATGGTGCAGAGCAAACAGAAGCCTATATCAATGAAAATAACCCTGTGATGAAAGCGACAGTGGATGCGTATACAGCCGGGGTGAATGCGTATTTAAAACAATTGGCGCCAGAGGATTTGCCATTTGAATACAAGTTAATGAATTTTGAACCAGAGAACTGGACGCCTAAAAAGACTTATTTGTTCTTGATGTTCATGTCTTACGATTTAACGGGCAGGTCGGCAAGTGCAGATTTGCAATTGACCAATACAAGAGATTATTTGGGCTACGATTTGTTTGACAAATTGTATACCAATCAACAAGATTCTTTGGATCCAATTATTCCAATAGGAACAGCTTATGCTGATCCAAGTATTGTTCCAGTGAAGCCTGTTCAGTCCGACATGGCTTATTTGAAAAAAACGCCGAATGTAGACATTGCTAAAGTGGTTGAATCTCCTGAAGCACCCGATCCTAATAACGGAAGTAATAACTGGGCAGTAAGTGGATCTATGACCAAATCTGGTAGACCCATTGTTTGTAGTGATCCACATTTAGGTTTGAATTTGCCTTCTTTATGGTATGAGGTTCAAATAACAACGCCAACGCATAGTACTTATGGTGCAAGCTTCCCAGGTTCGCCAGCAGTGATCATTGGATTCAATGATAGTTTGGCCTGGGGTGTGACCAATGCAGGAAGAGACGTGTTGGATTATTATGAATTGAAATTTAAGGATACGACTCAAAACGAATATTGGTATAATGGTGCATGGAAATCGGTGACAAAGAGAGTAGAAGTGATCAAAGTAAAAGATAGTGCAGATGTGATTGAAAATATTGCAATGAGCCATTGGGGACCTGTGATGTTTGATGCGTATTATCAAAATCCACAATCAAAAGGTAAAAACCTTGCTGTAAATTGGACAGCGCATGAGGCTTCAACTGGTGTAGAAACATTTTACCAATTAAATCGTGCAAAAAATATTGATGATTATTCTAAAGCCATCAAATTATGGAAATGCCCTGGTCAAAACTTTGTCGTAGCCACTAAGTCTGGTGATATTGCGATTAAACAACAAGGAGACTTTGTGGCAAGATGGGAGAGACAAGGTGATTTTATTATGCCAGGAGAAGACAGTAGTTATGCATGGCAGGGGATTATTCCTTTTGAAGAAAATCCAATGATCTTGAATCCAATACGTGGTTTTGTGAGTAGTGCGAATCAAAAGTCCACCGATGCAAGTTATCCCTACTATTTAGGTACGGCAAGTTCATTCCCTTTGTATAGAGGTATCAGTGTCAATCAACAATTGTCAGCAATGTCACAAGTGACAGCACAAGACATGCAAGCACTGCAAACAAATAACTTTAATGTTTTTGCAGAACAAGCAAGACCTGCTTTAATGAAATTTGTAGAGATGAATCGTTTGAGTAAGGATGCACAAAGAATGGTGCAAACAATGGGAGAATGGAATTTATACAATCATCCTTCTGAAAAAGGCATCACCATTTTTAAATTAATTTGGGATAGTGTTGAAACTGCAGTTTGGGCAGATGAATTAGCAGGTTCAGTGATTCCATTAACAAAGCCAGAAGCATTTGTGTTATTGGAACAAATGAATCGTGATTCAAATTTCAGTGTTGCAGATGATATTAGAACAAAGGACAAGGTAGAAACTTTAAAAGACCAGGTGCTAGCTGGTATTGAAAAAGCAACTTTAAAATGTCTTGAACTCGAAAAAGATAATAAATTAAGTTGGGAAGCATTCAAAGCTACGCGTGTATTGCACTTGACAAAAATTCCTGCTTTGAGTAGATTGAATTTGCCAATAGGAGGCGGTGTCAATATCATCAATGCTACAGGAGAGAATCATGGACCAAGCTGGAGAATGGTCGTGCATTTAACAGACGAAATTGAAGCCTATGGTTTGTATCCAGGTGGACAGAGTGGGAATCCGGGTAGTCCTTATTATGACAGTTTTGTTGACTATTGGGCTGCAGGTAAGTATTATAGATTGTTATTCTTGTCTAAAGAAAAATTAAAGCAACATGAGCGTACAAAATGGCATATTCAATTTAAAAAAGCAGTTGCTTAATCATTTATAATTCAACTTTAAAAATAGTCAAATGAAATTTATACTTTCTATCTTATTAGTCGCATTGGTCACTTTTGCAGTGGGTATTTATGGAAACCTTCCTTGGTGGAGTTTTGTAGTGACCAATTTAATCATTGCGGCAGCAATGCCTATTAAGCCAATTCAATCCTTTTTAGCTGGCGCATTGGGTGTAGGTGCTTTATGGGCAGGCTTGGCTTTTGGTATTGATTTGGCAAATAACCATATCTTATCTACCAAAGTAGCACAGATATTACCCCTAGGTGGTTCTTATATTGCTTTAATCATAGTGACTGCGTTGGTGGGTGCTTTATTAGGAGGCCTAGCTTCATTAACAGGATCTTTTGTGAGAAAGCCAGAATAAGTCATCTTACTATATTTAATTGCAATAGCTGATTTTTATCAGCTATTGTGCGTTTATATAAAAATCAAATTGTCTTATCTTTGTGTTCAATTTGCTTAATCTGTAATTGAGCTTAAATTAAATACTATGGCACAACTGCACAACCGTGTTTCAAACAAAGAGTTGAAACAAAAATTGTACGAAGAAGATTTTGAGCGTACCACAATTAGTTTTTACCAGTACTTCCCAATTCCAGATCCAGTTAGTTTTAGAGACGAAATGTACCGAGCACTCAATGCGATGCAGGTCTTTGGGCGTATTTATATTGCTACAGAAGGGATCAATGCGCAGGTAAGTGTACCTACACATTTGTTTGAAGTATTTAAAGCGTATCTATATTCATTTAAACCTTTGAATGGCATCCGTTTAAATAAAGCCGTAAATGACAATGGGAAAAGCTTTTGGGTACTCAAAATTAAAGTAAGAGAAAAAGTAGTTGCAGATGGAATTGAGGATCCAAGTTTTAGTATGGAGAATAAAGGGAAGTATGTGAATGCGCAACAAATGAATCAGTTATTAGAATCACCTGACACAATCGTGATTGATATGCGCAATCATTATGAGTATGAAGTAGGCCATTTTGACAATGCCATTGAAATCCCTTCTGATACATTTAGAGATCAATTGCCTATGGCTGCAGAAATGATGCAACCACATAAGGATAAAAATATCATCATGTATTGTACTGGTGGTATTCGTTGCGAAAAGGCGAGTGCCTATATGTTACACGAAGGATTTAAAAATGTATTCCATTTAGAAGGTGGTGTAATTCACTATGCGAATAAAATAAAAGAAGCAGGACTAGAAAGCAAATTCAAAGGAAAGAATTTTGTATTTGACGACCGCTTAGGAGAAAAAATCACAGAAGATGTCATTGCATCTTGCCATCAATGTGGCAAGCCTGCCGACACGCACACCAATTGTAAGAACGACGCCTGTCATTTGCTTTTTATACAATGTGAAGACTGTGCAAAGGAATTTGACGGATGTTGCACTACTGCATGCAAGGAAGTGTACCACTTACCTCTAGAAGCACAAGAAGCATTAAGGAAAGGGGTGAAGAAAGGAATGCAGGTATTCAATAAGTCCAAACAAAGACTAAGACCGAGGTTGGGTATTGACATTGAAGTAAAATAAATAATGGTATTATTTATGCTACGCCTAACTCATTCAATGCATTAGAGACAAGTTCAAATGTTTCAGCTTCAGTTTTTGGTTCTGGTTTAAATGACTCGCCAATAATTTGTTCATATAGTTCAATATATCTTTTAGAAATGGTATCAATCCATTCATCGGACATGGTTGGGACGGTTTGACCTTCCTTGCCCATAAAATTGTTTTCGATCAACCATTCTCTAACAAACTCCTTACTTAATTGCTTTTGCTTTTCTTGTTTGGCTTGTCTTGCTTCAAATCCGTCAGCATAAAAATACCTAGAAGAATCTGGGGTATGAATCTCATCCATTAAATAAATGGTGTCCCCAATTTTGCCAAATTCATATTTTGTATCTACTAAAATCAATCCTCTTTTAGCTGCTATTTCTTTGCCTCTAGCAAATAGTGCCATTGCATATTTTTCTAAAATGGCCCAGTCCGATTCAGATGCCAATCCTTGTGCAATGATTTCGTCTTTTGAAATATCCTCATCATGCCCTTCACTTGCTTTTGTGGAAGGGGTAATGATTGGGGTAGGGAAATAGTCGTTTTCCTTAAGTCCCTCAGGTAGCGTCACGCCACATAGACTTCTGCCCCCTGACTGATACGTTCTCCAAGCATGACCTACTAAATTGCCTCTAACCACCATTTCGATCTTAAATGGGGTACATTTTCGCCCTATTGCCACATTGGGTGCTGGGGTATTGATGAGCCAATTAGGGCAAATATCCTTGGTGGCGTCTAGCATATAAGCGGCAATTTGGTTTAAAACCTGCCCTTTAAATGGGATTGGCTTGGGTAAAATCACGTCAAAAGCAGAGATTCTATCACTTGCAATCATCACAAGTAGTTCATTTTCAATATAATATACGTCTCTTACCTTGCCATGGTAAATGCTTTGTTGGCCTGGGAATGGGATAGGATTCATTGTACAAAAATAAAAACTTTAACAGTATTTTGATAATTTTTTCTGTTTTGCTAACAATTTGGTATTTTGCCATACAATTCAATTTAAAAACAATTATTTATGACAAGATTATTAACTCGTTTTGGTCTTTTT